>Ga0255137_1000116_pt1 | contig 24121 bp, 15 predicted proteins | sample Law_Atlam_RepC_8_FD_188548 | JGI IMG/M metagenome (GOLD analysis project Ga0255137, IMG submission 188548) | Freshwater microbial communities from St. Lawrence River, New York, United States - Law_Atlam_RepC_8d | ecosystem: Environmental > Aquatic > Freshwater > River | place: USA: New York... | reverse complement strand
CTGGATACCTGGGACTGCACCCCATTTGCGGATCTCGTGGACGACTCGCTCAAGCGCCGCTGCTTGGGCATCGTTCCACAAACCCGCATCTCCCCAACTGATGCGTCCCTCTGGAGATACCGCAGTAGCTTCGACGATGACCAATCCCGCACCACCGCGAGCCAGAGAGGAGTAGTGGACAAAGTGCCAATCGTTTGCCAAGCCATCGATAGACATGTATTGGCACATGGGTGCCACGGCGATTCGGTTCCGAAGTTTGGTGTCTTTCAGAACGAAGGGATCGAGCAAGGTAGGCATAGCTAGGAAAGGTTCCTGTTAGTGGATTAGTTGTTGGAAGCTGGGGTGAGGAGTAAAAAGTCTATGCCTACCATGAAACCAGGTGCTGCTTCAGGATTCTTACCAAGGATTTGAATTTCCAAAGTATGGGCACCTTGAGCGAGTTTCTTGGTTGGCAAGTTGACCAGACCTGTGGTGATCACATCTGGAGTGTTGAAGCAATCGATTGGTTCTCCTAGAGGTTGTCCATCGATTGCGATTTGGATGATTGCGTAGTCTCGAGCTTTGGAAAGAACGGTTGCGATGTTGTAGGTCCCTTCCGCAGAGACTTCGAATTCAAGCTCGAGTTTGTCTTTAGGTTGTGCGCCGGTCCACCAAAGGTGATCGTTGCCGCTCCATTTGTCTTTAGGGAAAGCTCGCATGTCTTGGCGTTGCGTGTTTCCTCGCGACTTCGATAGTACCTTCATACTCTCACCTTCAAGAGCATTCGGAACATTACCCTTGGAATCGAAGTTTGGTTTTGGACCTCGCAGGGGAACTTGCGATGGGCTTGCCAAGTAGGCGACCAGGTCTCGAATCTCTTCGGGTGGCATTGGGTCGAGGAGTCCGTTTGGCATCAGTGAGAGTTCGGAGAGTTTGCGCTGATCGATCTCGTCTTTGGGGACAACGACTAAGTCATTGATCGTTTTGAGGGTGACAGCGCTATCGGTTTCTTTGGTGATTAGTCCCGATAGTACTCGTCCGTCATCGAGTTGTAGGAGTGTCATTTGATAGTCTTTGCCTACGACTGCGTTAGGGGCGACGAGGTTTTCAAGGATGTAGTTCAAATCAGCGCGGTTCGATCCGGTCAGATCCGGTCCGACTTTTTCACCGGCACCAAATAATTGGTGGCAAGCCAAGCAGTGTTTATTGAACAGCGTTCGGCCGTGGCTCGTATCGGCCTTTGCGAGGAATGCTTTGGTGAGTAAGCCTTTGTACTTCTCGATCGCTGCTTTTTGTTCTTCGTTGGATGTACCGACTTTACCCCACGATTTGTTGATGCGTTCAAGGAGAGGAGCATCACCGAGGTTGACCATTTGTCGAACATGGAAAGCGTGGACGTCGGATCGAGCGATTTTGTCCGCTTCGATCGCATCGAGCAGTTTCTGAGCGAATGGTGCGCGGGAAGCGAGGGCTGCGATAGCATCTTCGCGGGCCGGCTTGGAGAGTTTGTTATAAATACCAAGCAGTTTCTCAGGTGTTTGGTTATCAGCGACAGAAGCTAATGCGCGAATTGCTGGCGATTGCAGCTCTTCGTTGTCGAGGACTTGATAGAGGGTAGGGGCGAGTTCTTTGTCGCGGCCTTTAACAAGGATATCCAAAGCGCGAAGGCGTTCTGCGGATGGGCGTTTGGGGTTTGCGAGAAGTTCGCGTAATTGAGGAAATGCGCGTTGGTCGCCGAATGCAACAGCAAGTCGAAGCGCTAGTTCTCGGACTTCTTCGGATTCCGATTTAGCGAACGTTTCGTAAGCGTCCTTCCATGAAGTCGGTTGAGGCACATTTACACGTCCTTCCATCGACCGGCTGACTTGTTCGAGCGCAGAGCGTTGCTGCTCGGGGGTCCAAGTCCTTACTTGTGCCATGAGGGCTTCGAGACCTTTTTCGTCTGCTGCACAGCGGCGGATGATGTATTCAGTCAGAAGTGGAATCTGGCTGGATTTCGCAAGTTCGATAGCGCGCGTTGGGTTTTGAGCGACGAGGGGTTCCAAACCGTACCATGTAACGAGTGGAATATTCCGGTCGTTTGCATCTTGGGCATGCATGGAAAGGGCTTGAGCAATTCCCCATACCGAATCGTTCTTAAGGCGGCTTAAAGCCGATGCAAGGTAGAGTCGTACGACGGGATCGATCGATTTGTTGTTTGCAAGATCGAGGAATTTCGACAGAGTCGAATCGTCGATTTTACGGTTTTCACAGAGGAGTTGGATCGCCCAGCTTTTGACGAATGCCGAGGGGTGATCGAGGAATGACTGGAGTTTGGGGGAGTCCCAAGCGTTGATGGCGTGACCGAGCCAAAGAGCACGAAGGACGCGTGTTTCGTCATCGCTTTGGAGGAGTTTATCAAGTTCACCAGATACGCTTGCGAGATCGAGTTTTTTGTTAGCGGCGCGTTCTTGAAGAATGCGGCGAGAGGTGCGAACGTACCAGTCGTTTTTGTGCCAAGCCAGTTTGGTCAGTTCGGCATCGGAGAGTTTGGATAGATCGGTGCTTTGGCGGTTCGGAACACCGTAAGCGATGTTGTAGACCCGTCCGTTGGTGCGGTCCCATATCTCTGGATTCACACGGTGACATGCATTTCGATCGTACCAATCGATCAGGTAGACAGAACCGTCAGGAGCGGTGCGAAGGTTGATACCTCGGAACCAGCGATCGTTGGCCAAGAGCAAGTCGTCGCCGTGTTTTCCGATATAGCCGCTTGCATCGCGGACAAGGCGATCCATGTTGACGCGATTGCCGTGTACGTTGTTGAAGAAGATTTGGTTGCGGTATCGATCAGGCCAGTTGTCACCGAGGTAGATCATAGCCCCGCAGTGAGCGTGACCGCCACCTGCATCGGAAGTGTCGTCTTGGATACCAGGTTCATGGCCCCACCAAGCGTGGTCGCCGATGTTTCCAGCGTAGTGGAGGTGATCAGCGATGGTTTTGATGTCGTTGAAGACGTATCGGTTGAAGTGCTCACCGGCTTGACGCTGGTAGTGAGCACCTTGGATCACATGGTAGAGGTGTGGGATGACGCACGCCGTTATGAAGGCTTGTCCGTGGTCGTTGAAGTCCACACCCCATGGATTACTGGTGCCCCAAGCGAAGACTTCGAAAGTGTGTTTTGTGGGGTGGTATCGCCAGACGGCGGCGTTCATAGGAATACGGTCTTCGTCTGGTGTGCCAGGTTTGCCGATTTTGCTATGGGTGAATACGCCGTGGCAGCCATACAGCCAACCGTCGGGGCCCCAATTGAATGCGTTTAACGTTTCGTGGGTGTCTTGGTAACCGAAGCCATCGAGAAGGATTTGTGGTTGGGAATCAGGGGTGTCATCGCCATTTGCATCGGGGATAAACATCAAGTATGGAGCTGCACCGACCCATACACCGCCGAACCCGACTTCGAGACCACTGACGAGATTTAATCCTTCGATGAATTGTTTGCGTGAATCGAATACGCCATCATGATCGGTGTCTTCGAGAATGATAATCTTGTCGAGACCTTGGCCTTCGGGGGCTCGCTTAGGGTAGGTGTAAGCTTCGGCGACCCAGAGTCGACCTTTGTGGTCGAAGGCCATGGCAACGGGTTGGTGGACTTGAGGTTCACCGGCTGCGAGTTGTACATGAAAGCCTTGAGGGACACTCATATGTGCAGCGGCGTCTGTGCCTGAGAGGTCTTCTTTGAGTTCCTTGCGAGCTTTTGGTTGAGCGGCAGTGAAGGGGATGCCGGAGAGTTGTTCCGTTTGATGTTTCAGCACATGGCAGCCGAGCATGCCACCGACGACGATATCAGGAGACTCATTGCCGTCGATGTCCGCGACGACGATTTGTCGTCCGATACCTGAAGCATCATCGGCGAGGTGAGGAATCCATTGTGCGGAATGATCTGCGTTGCGATTGAGTTCGAACCAATAGACTACTGGGCCGGCATCCCAGTTGGAGCTTTGGCGGTGGTGAGACCAATATGTTTTGCCGGTGACGATATCTTGAAGTCCATCGCCATTGATATCTGCGAGCTGAACAGAGTGGAGTTCAGAGAAGTGGATACCGTAGGGGTTTTCGGAGGGTTTGCTGCCCATGATCAGGTGTTTGATGAATTCGCGTTGGCCGTTTGGATCCAAGCGTTGTTCCCACCAAGCCAGGCCGTATCCGTGCGCATCGAGGCTGGTGATGACATCGTTGAGTCCATCGCCGTTGACATCGTAGGCGAACATATCAGCGCCGCCTGGGCAGAAGGGGACTGCTTGGAAATCCCATAGTCCTTCTTTGTTGGAACCGGGGTTTTTGAACCAACCGGCGTTCATCAAGATGTCTTGATGTTGATCGCCATCGACGTCACCGACACCGAGAGCGTGACCGAATCGTTCGTGTGCGACGGCTTCGGAGATGCGGGTGAAGGTCCAAGGTTCAAAGCTGTTTTTCGAGGGGGTTGCGTAGCCGAACATACCGGCACGGGTGCAGACGAGTTCGGGGAGGCCGTCACCGGTGATATCGGTGAAAGCAGGAGACTCGTTTGACACCCAGTCGAAGACTTGGTGTTTCGTCCAATGGCCATGGTCGCGGATAGGCTTACCTGGGTTTTCATAAACGAATGCGGGTGTACCGGGGAAGCCAACGGTGAGGATATCGTTATGTCCGTCGGCGTTAAAGTCATGAACCCACGCGAAGAAGTGATCTGCGTACGCGTTCATGGGTTGAGGTTTTGCAGGATAGATCTCATGGGACTTTTTGAAGTCCGGTCCAGCGAACCAGTAGGGGCCGTAGACCACGTCCATATGGGAGTCTCCGTCGAGATCTCCCACTGCGGCACCTTCGCTGAAATAGGTTTGCGTGAGGGACTGACGCTCAAAGGAGTGCACCGTGCCTTGTGGTTCTTCGGCTGGTGATGGGGAAGAGAATGCGAGAGTGGCGAGGAGAGCGAGTAAGCAGCGGTGTGAGAGGGGGGAGTTCATAGTGTGGTTGGTTTGGGAGGGAATGTGGAGCGAAGCGATTGAGGGGGGCTTCGGGGTTTTGCAACGAGGGTAGTGCAGATATGGATTTTACACCAATTAGGAAACGATCCGAGGGGAAACAAAGATGGAAAATCGGTAAGTATTCGTCCGGATGATTCAGCCAAGGTGGTGGGGGTTACCTGCGAGCCCGGATCGATTGGAGGAATCGTAGCCAGTTTTCGTCGTCTGCGAGAAAGTAGCAGGCACACTCCGCTGTGCTGCGACTACATACCCGAGCTTGTCGCCGAAGGTCAACGAACCAGGGATGCAAACAACCACCGAACACACCGAACAGATGGAAGGAAGGCTTGAAGTTGCTTGGATTGGTTTCCGTGTGTCCCGTGGTTTAAAAACCAGTGAGGTGGATCGTCGTCTCGATCGATCGCATTACCGAGGATCTTGGCAGCCAGCATACTCTCGACGCGTCGCGGCACACCCTCTGGCTCACGCTCTGAAATCTTGCCGATGCAAGATCAGGGACTTCCTGGACTGGGGTTTTGAATGTTTCGGTTCTGGCCCGATCGACACCCTTGGAGGCGGTAGGATTCGAACGAATAGGGTGATATCTTGAAGCGCGGGGATGGCGAGGATAGATCGAAACAGCCTATCACTCCATAAAACTCTCGATCCGCTTGCAAGTTCCTGATATCATTTAACTTCGGATCGAGGCTAGCTTGCGTGATAGGCTGTATTGAAGCGGTCTACAAAGTTTAGGCTGATCCGTTTAAAAACAAGTTCATCGGACTTAGGCTGACTGGATGACAATCTGCGTTCGGTAAATTGACGGAGATCGGCGGATTTGACATGCTGATTACGCTCAAGTTGCTGCAACGCAACGGATGTTCGCGTTGGCATGCGTCATGAGCGAAGTGAGGTTTGGGTCCGCTCTCGGTTTTTCGTCGAACGCGATTGCCTTTGTCGCGTAAGCCGACGAACATTTCAACGCAGCGAACATGGCATCGCGCCATGTCGAGGGTTTAAACTAGTTCGTCCTTTCAAGGTTTGCTCCTACCAGCATCAGTGAACGATCGCGTACAACGTAACTGGCTCTTGTTTGCCACTGACCTATTTTTGGACCATCAATCAGACGATGATCTGAATCGATGGCTTCTTGGTGGCGATTGTCTCGGCTGGATCTATGCGAGGCTTCTTGCTGATCAACAACTCACTGTCGAATGTTGTCCTGTTATGGAAGACTGGGGCTGGTACGCTAGCGTCCGACACCAAGATTCCAAAACAAGCGTATGCATATTGCTATACTCCTACATCGACAAGCATTGGCTACTTGGTTTGAAACCCCGCCATACCTTTTCCTGGTCGAAACGACGTGCCAATCCTGTCGATCCGAAAACATATGTTGCTTTCGCGATTGATGATATAATCGCGGATACTCGCTTTCGTTCATTCGGTTGGCGAGAAGATGAAAACTTCGAGATCCTGAAGCGAAAGATACGGACGAACAATCCGATGAACCCAAGCGGCGGATCAGGCGTTTGCTGAAATCACAATGCTTTTGCCGCCGCTGGGTTATCGGTGGCGTTATCCGAAGAAAACCGCCGAATCTTCCTAAGGAACCGAGTGCTGACGCGTCTTCCAGATGTTGGAGCCCATTTCACGCAAACACCAGAGGGTACAATTGATGCACCAATCCAAAGCGTTCTTTCTCACGCGATTCGTGGCCTATCGTCGCCTCTCAGTGATCCTCTTTGCACTACTACTCACTGCAGCGACATCAAGCGTATGTCTGGCGATGATCAGCATTGGACCGCTCACCAAAGTCAAGGCCAAAGAAAAATACGGAATCACAATGCATGCTCGGCAAAACGGAGATGCTGGCATCATGGTCTGGCTTGAATTCAAAAAGAAGGGGTGGTTAGAAAAATTCACTTATGCTGAATTTGAAATGATTGATGAAAAGGGCAAGCACTTGATTTCGGCTAAGCTCCAGCCAAATCCGATTCACCATCGGCAGGCCGAGGATCTTACTACGGTTTCCTTTTCTGCTGACCCAAGCCAACTACCTCGTTGTCGATTTTTGGTCGTTTGCTACGGTAGCAATGAAGGTGATGTCGGCTATACGCTTGACGTTAAGGACTTTCTTGACATTACAAATCCGATCACCGTGAAGTAGGCGAGGTGACCATAGCGGATAACCAAGCGAAGCACCCAAGTCGCCGGTCGGCCGCGAATTCGAATCATTGTTTTTTGCGGCGACATGGGTGGTCGCCACCGTTCTGGCATTACAAATCACTGTACAGCGTGGAAGGTGGTAGCAAGTGGCAATGCCGCGTTCTCGAATCCTTTCCCTACTTTGGCTTACTGCGTTCATCCCATCATCGATTCTTTTGTGTGCATTGGCTGTCAACGCGCGGACGCATGCACTAACGGACATTTTGACGGGACTATCGCTAGCTCTTGTACCTCCCTTAGTGCCCTCATTGCCTGGTTTACTTGGATCAAGTTTGTCGCTTGGTCGAAGCAAACTGTCATTCGCAATTTGGGTCGTTTCCACTTGGCTTGTCCAATTCCTTGGACTGATGCTTTGCATTAATGTCGTTTTCAATCCCGAGCTAGTTGCCGCTGGTCCTGCTCCTATTGGAGTTGGGCCTTCGCGTCAGGGGATGTTGTTCTTGGCTTACATCGTCTTCGTATTTGTTATGTATATTGGTGCTAGCATCCTCGACTCAATTGCTGTAACAGCCCGAAAACAATTGCCATAACCAAGCGATGGACCTAAGTCGCGGATCGGCCGTTAGATGATGGATACCTTTCGTCCGCGACTAGGTCATTGCGGTTGTTATTTGGAAAAACACCATGAGAATGAATGTTCTGTTCACCGTTCTATTTGGACTCGCCACCGTTTCATTGGTGTTGTCGTCTTTCGCGAGCGAACCGATTTCGCTGAAATCAGTCACCAGCAGCATGGAGCAGGATCGGCTCGCAAGGTTCCTGCATGTGGCTCAGTTTGAATCAGTCTGCGTTGCGTCGAAGCCATACCGAGCAGTGGAAGCCACCATTGACTGTTTTCGCGACGGTAAGAAGGTCGAATCCAAGACAGCAACTCTGATTTGCCAGTCGATCCATGAATCTGTGACAATCGAGCTTCAGAACGGCAATTTAGGTGATCTGCTTCCAGCAAGGGAAGGCGACACACATATGAATTGTTGCCTGAGGATTGAAACGGATCGCACAACAGATGAACCATCGTCCTTCGCCATGATTGAAGTCGATATTCCAAAGACCAAATTTGATGTGTCTCGCGCGAACGGCAAAAGTCATTGGCCGAAGCCTGATCGGAACGCGGATGGCAGTTATCCGCTCTACTGGCTGATGCGAGTGACAAATGGGAAGGTTGTTTCCGGTTCTTCACCAGAGGCACTGATTAAAGCCAATCCGGGGGCGGATATCCTGATTCTTAGTGTCAAGCTGAGCGACAGCAGTGAGTGAAGCGGCTACATAACAGAGCGTTGCACCGGAGTTGCGGCCGGCGGGTATCGATGGAACTCCTGGATCGCGTGGTGCAATGATTTGGCCCTACCACCAGCCACCAGTCGCAACTTGTAGAAAGGGCGTTCGTTGGAGTTGATACCTCGGATCATCGGTGTTTTTGGGGTGGATCTCTTTCAACGCGACGCGTCGCTTGAGGTCATGGTCCCAAGCGACCATGACTTGCCCCATCTCACCTTGTGCCAAAGGCTCGATCACCGCATAGTCACTAGCGACTTCGTAGCTTGAGTCATCTTGTCGATAAGGCTCTCTGAAATTGGTTTTTAATACGTGCTGATATTGTAAAGCGGGTTGATGACACTAGTGGGCGCGGTGTTGCTTCCTTGGGGTAATCGTGGTAAACGCTGTTGTCGGCATCATAATAAGCCGCACTGTACCACTCATCGACCGAACTCAGAGTCTACGTCATCCATCGTGAATCGAGGTTGTTTATGAAACGGATGCTAGATCGAAAAACCACGATTCGGATTGCGATGATCGACGAATTTGGTATGCCATGGATATTCGCGCACACAATTGAACCCTGTCGAAGACACTACCACAGTTGGGCTGTCAGGGAGCAAACTGGTTGGCGAATTCAATCTGAGGATTGCGCAACTTTACAACTCAGGACAGAACATGAGATCGCTAAACAAAAAGAAGACGCTGATCGCTCTAGCATCATTGGCATCGATTGCATTCGCATTTTGGGTTCTTGTCTCGGCTCGCGACCTGAACGCTACAACGCTTCAGTCTATCGATGGGCCTTTGAACGGCACGCAAGCAGCCGCACTTCAGCTAAGCACGATGCTAACGGCAACGTCGGCGGCCATTTTTACCGGTTCGATTTTCGTTGCGATTATTGCGGTCCAGACCCGAAGCGTTTGCAATTGTCCATCACAGAGTGCGAAGATACAAAAGGCCGATGAAATCGAGTAAGAATTCCCGTCGCCGTGGTAAGCGAAGTCATTGGCCGACCACTTCACCATACCCTTTGCGTCTTTGCTTCTTTGAGTGAGTCACACTCGCATTACACGCACGGACCTGGAAGTCCATGCCTCGCTTCCGATTTCCCGCAGGGTGGGAGATGAAGTTGGGATGCAGGGATCAAACGTACCCTTGATGTACTGGTTTGATGACCAATTCAGGAATGTGTACTCGGCCCGGCAACGATACGATCGAGAGTACGACTTGACCTACATCGCTTGGACGAAGGATCAAGTCGCGTTGCTCTTGGGATACCGGTACGGGACGCTGCTCGAGAATCGGCGTATCGACTTCGCCAGGATAGATATTCGTGACTCGCACTCCTTCGACACCAACTTCGTTCGCTACGCAGGTCCCAAGGGCTGTCATGGCGAATTTGCTTGCGGCATATGCGACTCCGCCAAGTGCCAACGCTCGTTTGCCCGTCACGCTGGAGATATTGATGATCGTCCCACTCTTGCGCTGCCGCATCTGTGGCAAGATGGCGTGGATCATGTTGTAAGCACCTGTCGCATTGATCGCGACGACTTGGTCCCACTGCTCGGGACGCATTTCGCCGATGGTCCGGTTTTTGATGTTCACTCCCGCACCATTGACCAAAATATCGATCTCGCCATAGTGCTTGCCTACAGCTTGGACGAACTCAGCTACGCTGTCCCGATCGGTAACATCCAATGGTAAACCGACGACTTGGCCTTTTTTCAAGCTTTGCAACTGACTGGCAGCTTCTTCGACAACGTCTTTCCGCCGCGATCCGATGGCGACTCGATAACCACTTTGTACGAGGGCTTCGGCGATCCCAAAGCCGATTCCGGTGGCTCCACCGGTAATGATTGCAACTGGGGATTTTGTGGCTGTCATCGTTTTGTAACCATTTCAAAGTGGATGGTGGAAAAATAGTGTCAACTCTGCGGTCGACTATATTACCGCTTGTCGGGGGCAACGCGAAGGGCCCCCATTCTTTAGAAAATTTCGAAATTACCCTTAATAAAACGACTTCTTTTGCGTTTCCCTTGCGTGAGCTTGAACGGAAGAACGAATTTGGATTTTGAGCAATCGTGGCACTAGAACAACAACCGGGCAATCAGGAGCATCGGCAGTGGGTGCAGTCGGTCTTTGATCGGCTGCAGCGGCCCTTGGTGGCTTATTGCGGTCGGCTGTTGAATAAAGACTGGGATCGGGCGCACGACTGTGTTCAAGAGGCCTTTGTTCGGCTTTGCCACACCGAGTATTCGGCAGTGGAATCTTACGTGGATGCTTGGCTGTTTAAGACTTGTAGAAACATTGTGATGGATATCCATCGTCAGGAGTCTCGAATGGGGCAGAAATTGGAAACGGAAGCCACCTTGCGGGTTCGCTCTCGCGAACTGGATCCAAGCGACAAGGTTTCGCGAGATGAAGAATGCGCAGCGCTTGAAGGAAACATCTCGCAATTGCCACCGCTTGAACGCGAAGCTCTCTCGCTGCGGCTTGGACAAGGACTTTCGTATAAACAAATCGCTGAAGTCATGGAATTGAGCGTTTCGCACGTCGGCGTGCTACTGCATCAAGCCTTGGGGAGACTGCGAGGATCGATGAATAAGACTTCCGGGGCAACAAACTAAGGGTAACTAACATGGACCATAATTCTAACAGTGCATTCGAACCTTGGATGCTTACCGCCTACGTATTGAACGAACTTGATGATCAGCAGCGTCGGGTCGTCGATGATTATTTGAAACTTCATCCTGAGTGCAACTCCGAAGTCGAATCGATTCGCTCCATGGCAGATCGAGTCGAGGTCGAGTTTGCTCGGTCGCAAGATGCGATTCCGATTCGAGTCGGGGATGTTCGCAATGCTGATCCTCTCTCCGGTGCTTTAGTCGCTGATAGTGAAATATCGCAAGAAGCGAAAACGGTAGATGGCTATTCATCGCATCGACGCGGGCGATTCGCGGCTTTCCTGTTGACCGGTTTGGCCGCTTCGCTCGCCGGCGGAACGCTTTGGATGGTTCGGCCGGTGAAACAGGATCTGATCGAACATGCTTCGTCGTCCGCTACGGAAAATCGGTTTGGACGTGAGCAAGCAGATTCGAAGGGTGCGGTTGTGATGGACGAGATTGCATCTGTGATGCCCGCTCCGTCGATCAAGCAAGAGGCTCAAGCGGATCAAGCGGATGCAGTGAAGCTTTCATTGAAAAAGAACGCTTCGGCTGGACCAGTGGTTTCCTCTCCAGTGAATGAGACCTCGGAGACGGAAGCGGTCAAGGAAAGTGTTTCTGATGGTGAGGGGCTTAATCGAAGGCTGTCGGAAGCTGGGAAATCGCTTTCGGAGGCTGAGTATGGAATGCCGCCCGGTTCTGGTCCCGATGGGTTAAGTTCTGTTCCGATTGGGTTGAGTTCTGCTGCCGGTGGTGCAAGTGCTGCTTCAGGTGGATTTGGGTTTGGTGGTGGTTTAGGTGCTGGATCTGGAGGCTCTCCCCTTGGAGGTAGCCTGCCGAGTCCAAGTGGACTGCCTGGTGCTGGTGGAGGTGGTGCTGAAAGTACGCCCAGCGCAACCTGGAAAGCTCCTCGATTTGCTGAGGAACCTCAAAGCCAATCCGATGATGGTCGGTGGATGAGGTTGTATAGAAGCCGAGGAGGAGAAGCCAATAACTCGGGAGAGTGGGTGTTAGAACGTGATGCGTTTAGCGGGGAAGCCGCGAAGCTTGCCGACAGGTTGTATTTTGATAGGGAAGTACCTGACGAGCTTCGAGCAAACGTACCGAGTCTTCGAGGCCAGGGTCTGCGAGAATTGGGTCTTCGGGAATTGGAGAGCAGCAGATCTTACTTCAAGGAGGGTGGGGATCGGTTCGACAAGGTTGTCGAGAATGGCTTTGTGGAGACGAAGTCCGAGCCGCTTTCGACCTTTTCGATCGACGTCGATACGGCTTCTTACACAAAGCTTCGTCAATATGTTTTGGAGCAGAACGTGGTACCTCAACCCGAATCGATTCGGATTGAAGAATGGCTCAATTATTTTGATTACCAGTATGCGGGGCCGAAGGGAGATGAGCCATTTGCGGCGCATTTGAGAATGGCCAAGTGTCCTTGGAACGCGCGTCATCAATTAGTGAGAGTCGCGATCCAGGCCAAGCGAGTTGAGTCGCAGGAGCGGCCAGCTAGCAATTTGGTTTTCTTGATCGATGTATCTGGTTCGATGGCGGATGCGAATAAGCTACCTTTGGTTAAGCGGACTTTGACACTGTTAGCAAATCAGCTTCGAGAACAAGATCGCGTTGCGATTGTAGTGTATGCGGGTGCTGCGGGTTGTGTATTGCCTAGTACGACAGGGGATCAGCGCGATCGGATTTTGGCTGCCATCGATGAGTTGCAATCTGGAGGATCGACCAATGGTGGCAAGGGTATCGAGTTGGCTTATCGATTGGCCAAAGAAAATTTCATAGAGGGTGGAGTGAATCGCGTGATTCTTTGCACGGACGGCGATTTCAACGTAGGGGTTACCAGCAATGATGCTCTGGTTGAACTTGTTCGCGAGCAAGCCAAGGGGAATGTCTTTATGACTTGCTTGGGATACGGGAGCGGTAACTACAACGACTCGATGATGGAGAGGATCACCAACGAGGGGAATGGGATTTATGGGATGGTCGATAGCGAGTTAGAGGCAAGGCGAGTGATGGGCAAGCAGTTGAATGGGAATTTGATGACGGTTGCAAAGGATGTGAAAATTCAAGTCGAGTTTAATCCTCGCAAGGTTCAGTCTTATCGATTGCTTGGATACGAGAATCGTCGGCTTGCTGCCGCGGACTTCAATAACGACCGGAAGGATGCGGGGGAGATCGGAGCGGGGCATTGTGTGACCGCTTTGTATGAAGTGGTTCCTGCTGGACAAGAAGGTTCCGTGCCCGGGAGCGTTGACGAGCTTCGTTACGCGGGTGTTCCAGGAGGGAAGGGGCAGGTTAAGTCGGATGAGTTGCAGGGGACTGACGCCAGAGTTCAAGAGAAGGATGGGGAGGTAAGTTCGGCGATTGCGAAGGAGTGGTTGTTACTCAAGGTTCGCAGCAAGAGGCCGGAGGGTTCGGAGAGTACGAAGCAAGAGTTCGTATTGGAGGACACCGGGGAAGGTGAGGTTGCGGTGAGCCAAGAAGAGTCTCGCGATTTAAACTGGGCGCTGAGTGTTGCCGAGTTTGGGTTGCTGATGCGTCGCAGCGGCTTGGCTCCGGAGATGGACTGGGATCGGATGCTTGCAAGAGCTTATGAAGCCAGTGGAGAGGATCCGTTGCGTCGCGAGTGTGTGAACATTATGCGAAGGGCGAAGAGTTTGGCGGGCCGTTAGGATTGGCGGTTCGTGAGGAGAGAGAGTTTGGTGGATAAAAGAAAAAACCGCCGACGGGCTACGTCGGCGGTTTTTCATTTCGTATTTCAAGCTTCGTTGTTAGAGGCTTCTGAGGGCATACTGGATACCGAAGGTGAAGAAGGTACCGAGACCGAAGTTCAGGATTTCTTCACTTGGTTTGTATCGCAGGATTAGGATATCACCTGGTTGAACAAGGATTCGTTCGCGAGGATCTACGTTAGCCTTTGCAAGGTCGATTTCGATGGTGATTTGGCCGTTGCAAGGGGTTTTTCGTAGGACGTAGAGCATTCCTGGTGGAACACCACCGAAGAGTCGGCCCATACCGCCCATCCCGCCACCGCCGCCGCCACCTTGTTGAGGACTGGAGATCCCGCCGCCGGTCAGAGCCATCGCAGCGACGACATCGAGATCGTAGTCGCGAGGAATCTTGAATTCACCGCCGGGGAGCAATCCACCGGTGTAGAAGACTTCAGCTTCGCGGGATTCGATGTAAACGATATCTCCGTCTTCGAGGATGATGTCATCTGGTCGGAAGCTAGGGATAACTCCGGGAGGTAGACGCATTGGTATTTTCAGTACCGATGGATCTTCTGGGAGTGGAGGAGGGCAACCGCATGGATCTGGGTTGCAATAGTACTGTTGGTAGAACTGTTGTACGAATTCATCGCGTCGGCGTTGATCAGCTCGTGATGCGCGGAGTACTTTGACTTCGTTTCGTGCATTGACACCGGGTAGTCCTCCGGACTCGATCAACGCGTTGAGAACGTCGTTTTGGTAGGCTTTGAGTTTGACCATTCGGCCGGTAGCGCTTTGGTCGGCACCACGGGTGAAGCTGTTGCTTGATCCCTGTGCTGCAGCCCCACCTCCGCTTGATCCCATGTCTTGCCGAACAACGATCACGTTGTAAGTGCGTTCCTTCATCAGGGTGACGATGGGTTGCAGACGGCTTGATTCTTTGAGGATCTCTGAATCAAGGTAGTACTTGCGGATCAGGTCTCGAGTTTGATCGATGGTGAGCCCGCGAACTTTGATCGGTTCAAGGTTTGGTAGTTGGATCGTACCGTCGTTGATAACCGCGACAGGAAATCCGAGGGATGGATCGAGTTGGCTCGTCGCATCAGGGAAGTTCACTGGTGGTGGCTCAGGTGGACGATCGGGTGGTACATAAGGCAGAATGCCTTCGATATAGATCCCGAGGATGTCCCCTTCGTCAAGCAGGTAATCGCGAGGTGGTTCTTGCGAGAGCCTTGAAGGATCTAGAGGAACCAAGTTGTTTTTGCTTTGAGCAAGAAACTGTGGTGGCAGACGTTTTGCCGGGATACCCGAGATGGGTTGGGTGATGGTCGAGCAGCCGGTGCTCAGTCCTCCGAGGAGGATCAAGCCGACGGTGCTGGCTTTTCGAACCCAGCGGCAAAGTTCGGATTTAATGGGTAGTGATTTTCGCATTGGATTCCAGCATTTGTTCATGAGTGATTACCTCGCTTGCTGTTGCTTCTCAGGATGACTTGGTTGGTTTGCAGACCAGGTGGGTCAGAGAAGAATTAAGGGCGATTGATGATTCCTGAGGCGTCTGGAAGAGGAGAAAGCAACGGTTTGTTTGGGGCGAGAGGCGGTATCGTGTTCGGTAGAGCGTTTTGTGCTGCGCCTCCGATACCTTGCTGTAGTGCATCGCCTTGTTGTAAGACTTGTGGAGCAACGACTTCCGAGTCGAAAAACTCGACCGGTGCAGCGTTATTGACGCTTGGGTCAAGCAGGCTTCGGTTCAAGTCGTACTTTGGAACGGGATAGACACCGTTGTATTGGTTCGGCATCAACTGATGGTCGACGTATTGTTTTTGAATGCCTGATGAGGTTTGGATTTGATGCCATGATCCGACGCCTTCTTGATCAGCAGCTTGGGCACCATGAGGGAATCCGGCGAACCAAGCCGCTACGCGAGCTTGGCCTTCGGCGGATTGGTATCTCCAGTTCCAGTACTCGCGTGGCGGGAATGCTGGCGTGCACCCGTCACCACCGTCAGCGACGGCGAGGTATCCGGCTCGGAAACCACGTTTGAAGTCTTTGATATATTTCTGATCGACAAAGCAATGCTTGCGGCTGTGCCAAGCTTTCATGGAAAGCGAGTTAGCACGATTGCCCATCATGTACTCGTTCCATTCGTTGTTGTAGCGGAACAGGTCATTGATACCTGTCATCGCAGTACAACCTGAGCTGGAAGCGACTCCCAAGCTGAGGCAAACGGCGGCGATTAGTTTCCAGCGTTTGCGGATCGACAGGTTCGACCCGGTTTCATTTTCTCGTCGTTTAAGCGACATCGACGAATCCCCTTTAATGCGTTTCGTACTGCTGTATTGCTAGCAAGGCGTGGGTACGGTTCCGGATAGGCACCATATTCCCTGCTTCGTAATATCGCCTTCGGGTTGTTACGAATTTAATGATTGTCGCGGTGATGACTGGAATTGCGCCTTTTTGTTGTTTTCCATTTTCTCGTGATGGGAATTCACCGTTTTCGTTGCGCTAGGGAGGTTGATGGATCGATGGAAGAGGAGAACAGCAGGTAATCGGCTGAGAATTGGTAATTTGCCGGGGGCCGCCAGAGGAGGAGTCGTGAAGCAGTCAGGGGTAGAAAAAGGGAATTTGGATCGATGGATTCGATTCTGGACATTGGCCTTGCTGCTGATCTCGCCTTGGATGTACGCGGGGGCGAATTGGTCTTTTCAATGGATACTGTTTTGGTTTGCGGTTCCCTACGCGTTGCTACTTGGTTGGCGGGTGATCGGAGCCAATGTGACAGGTGCCCGGGGTGACTCGGGTGCCCAGGATGCGTCGGGGACCCAGGGTGCGTCGGCCTCTTATCAAAAGATCCCCGGAGTAGCTTGGGGTTTTCTGGCTTTGGGATGTTTCGCGCAGGTGCAAGCTTATCGGTGGTGGGGTGCCGAGATCGCAGCTCCCTGGCCTCTGCAATCTATAGCGATGCAGCAGTGGGCTTTAGGTGGTGATCTTCTTGGGGACTTGGTCGGGTCGAAATTGGCGATGAGTGTCGAGCCGATGACAACCGTGGGGGCATCGAGCAGTCTATTTCTCTGCGCAATGTTGGTTTGGGGAAGTGCGGTAGTTTGGGGGCACCGAAAACTTTATCCGTCGATACTGCTCGCAATTACCCTTTTAGGGGTTTTGGTGGGTGCTTACGGGGTGATCGGTGCATTCAACAGACAAAGTGTAAATGCGTTGGGATTGCGATATGGCACATCCTTCTCCGTGTTTGTATCGAGGAATTCCGCCGGTGCGTTTCTCAACATTGCTTTAGCAGCCTCATTGGGAGTCTCGTTGCATCGGTTCATGAAACTTTGGGATTTGGTGCTTCGTGAGCGAGGGCAGGGAAAGGTGGACACTTGGCCACTGATGGCGCAGTGGCGATATCGACTAAAGAATCTGATTGAGCTTCTGGACTACCGCACGCAATTGATCTGGCTGAGCACACTGTTTTTGGCTTTTTGTGTTCCATTAACTCTTTCGCGAGGGGCGTTTCTCAGCGGTCTTGCAGCTCTGTTTGTAACTATCGCGTCTTGTTGGCCCGAAAGCGGCTCTGGGGGTCGGCGAGGCGCTTGGAGTCTCGCGGCCTTTGTGACGATTCTCATCGCGTTATTGTTGATGGTGATTTTGCAAGTTGACCAAGGGGCGGTACAGCGAATCGAGAGTCTCGAGTCGATCGATATCTCCGAGGATCGGCAAGCAGGACGTCTTTATATTTGGGGCGTCAGCTTACAAGCCGCCTTGCAGTATGGATTGTTCGGTTCAGGCTTGGGTACGTTTCACGTTGCGGCCTTGCCCTTTCAGAATCCTTCGAAGCCAGGTTGGTACTACCATGCCGAGAGTATGGTCGCCGAGATCCTTGTCACTTTAGGCTGGTTCGGCGCATTGCTCGTCCTTGTCGCGTGCGTGTTAGCTGGTGTTTCTGTTTTGCGAATATATGTGGGGAGGGGGTATCGAGAGTATCTCCCGTTGAAGGTTGCCGGCGTCTACTTCTTAATAAGCCAAGGTTTGCATGCTTGTATCGATTTTGCCTGGATTCTTCCGGGAGTGTATGTGCCAAGCTGTCTGATGTTAGGAGTTATCTCAGGTGGCTTGTGGGAGTCGCATCGGGCGAAACAAAAGCTGATGGGACAGGGGAGTGAATTGCCTGTTCGAAGTAAGCTTTTGGGAGTCGTTGCTGGGGTGGGCTTTGCCTTTACGTGTTTGATGTTTCTGTTGGTTGGCCAGCGAACCGTTGGAGTGTTGGCTGTTGCGGAATCGCTTGATCGCAAGCTCGATCGTGAGTTTGAGTTCCCGGGTGAGGAGAAGAAGGGTTCTGATGCACAAGTAGGGGAATTAGGGGAGAGCGGAGAAGGAGTTACTGGTGAGGTAGTCGAGCGTTGGATGCAAGGTGCCATTTCAAGCAGCCCGTATGGGACACCGGTTAGCATGTGTTTTGAGAATTCGACGATGCTAAGGCTTCTTGGACAGTCGATCATTGCTGATCTAAGGCGGGAGTTGTGGGAACGCCGACCACCAGCGGCATCGAGCGAGTTGGCTTGGAATCAAACTTCTCCGTTGGTGATGCGGCTGGCATTGGAAAGTGCCGTGGGAGAAGATCGCGAGCAAGTCCTTTCGGCGATTGGGGGAAAGGAATCGTTAGAGGCGATTCGTGTTGCGAATCGTTGGTTTCGCGAGGGACGGAAAGCCTCACCGCTGGATTGGCGATTGCTTTGGGGGAGAGTTTCGACGGGGGTAGAGGATCCGATAGAGCACCTCGAGCCATTTCTAGGGGTGCTCGCTAAAGTATCCTCGCATGTGCCGGGTAATTTAACATCGGCGAGTTTGTTGTTTCATCAAGTGCTCGATGAAGCTCGGCGCGAGGAACTATGGCGACAGGCGATTCGAGTCGAAGTGCGGGAGACTTTAGGTGTTGCCCGGGTGGTCTCGGGGTTGTACGCGGATGAAAAAGTACCTTTGGATGTCTTTCCTTCGAATGCGATTGTATTGAGAAAGATGTTCAACGAGGTTTTCACCGAAGAGCTGTTTCCACAGACGCATCGCCGTTTGGGTGAGAAGCTTATGGAGGCCAGTTCCAAGTTGCCTTGGACGGGAACACGCAAAGCGGTTTGGATGTCGGAGGTAGCTCGAGAGACGGGTGATCGAAAGATTGAGTTAGAGAATTTGGAGTTGGTTTTGCAACTGGATCGAGAGAACGTTGCGTTATTGAAGCGAGCGGTGGAGTTGCTGATTGATTCAGGCGAGATGGAACGAGCCCGGGAGTATGTTAAATTGCTGTTGCGCATCGCGCCGAAAGACCCGTTTACTCAACGCGTCATGCTTCAACTTGCGGAGTCGTCCGGGGCTTGAATGCGCTGCTTGTGGTTCGTTCTTCGTGAGCATTTTTAAGGGGTTAGCATGAAGCGAGTGTGTGTGTTGAACGTGGTGGGGTTAACACCAGCGTTGCTTCCTTATGCGCCTCGGATTTCGGAGTTAGGTCAAGCCGTCTCGTGGAGTCCACCGGTGCCTGCGGTGACATGTACGGTACAAGCGACGTTGCTGACGGGACTGACTCCCGCGAAGCATGGTATTGTGGGGAACGGTTGGTATGAGCGTGAAAGTGCTGAGGTGCGATTTTGGCAACAATCGAATCGCTTGATCCAAGGTGAGAAGTTCTACGAAGGGGTTCAGACCGCGAAGATGTTTTGGTGGTTTAACCAGCATGCACCTGTCCAATGGAGTGCGACTCCCAAGCCGCATTATGGGTGTGATGGGTCGAAGGTTTTCGACATTATCGATCAGACACAATGCGATTTAGTGCGTCACTTGGGACCATTTCCTTTCTTCTCTTTTTGGGGGCCGAACGCTGGATTGCCAGCAACGCAGTGGATCGCCGATGCGACAGCAAGGGTACTTCGTGAGAAGCGACCGGAGCTTGCGTTGTGTTATCTGCCTCACTTGGATTACGACTTTCAGCGTTATCAGCAACCGAGTATGGATCGGGTTCGTGAAGTTGATCGCTGTGCGGGGGTAGTGATCGATGCTGCGCGGCAAATCGATGCGATACCGATCGTGGTTTCGGAGTATGGATTGGTACCGGTCAATCGTGCGGTGGCGATCAATAGGGTGTTGCGTCAAGCGGGATTACTGGCTGTGCGCAGTGGCCCTTTTGGTGAGATGATGCTACCGGGAGATTCTCAAGCTTTTGCGGTGGTGGATCATCAAGTCGCACATGTTTATTTGGCAGATCGAGCCTTGCGATCCGAGGTGCAACGATTGTTGGAAGGGGAAGAGGGAGTTGCGGCGGTGGTCTCCCCCGATGAGTTGAATCTGGGGCATGCTCGCAGCGGCGATTTGATCGCATTGGCTCAACCGGACGCTTGGTTCAGTTACTACTATTGGCTTGATGACCGATTCGCGCCTGACTTTGCAAGAACGGTCGATATTCATCGCAAACCTGGTTATGACCCTTGTGAATTATTCATCACATCGAAAGCCCGAGCGATGATGCGTGTCGCGCAAAAGAAGTTAGGGTTTCGGATGAAGATGGATGTGATCCCGCTCGATGCGAGGTTGGTGGGAGGGAGTCACGGGTTGGTCAACACTCCGGATCACAATCCATTGGTCATAGGTCCCGATGCGCCGGAGGATATTTATGGGTTTGCTCGCTACGTGCGGCGGCTATTGGGGCGTTAATCGAGGTAATGTCGCGCACAGTATCACGGCCTTGTATCACGGCTTTCTAGCACGGCCTTTCAGGCCGTATTGCTGCTACTACTGAACGTAAGGTGACATACGGCCTGGAAGGCCGTGTTACGGTAGGACTGAGTGCAGGGCCGTGTGATATGGCTTTGTAGCATGGCCTTTCAGGCCGTGCGACTAGAAGCGAGGAAGGGTACCGTGAGGGGTTACTTGACCGAAGGATTCTTGTTTCGGTAGCGTTGGTCGATCACGACCCATTCAAATTTGCCACTCTTGGATGCTTTGCATTCGAAGATTGTCTTTGCGATATCAGAGATGCGAAAGTCTTTGCTTCGTTTATCGATGTAGTAGACTTTTTCAGCCATCGCGAGTTGGTCTTCGGTTTCTTTGGGGATGAACTTCAGGACGGTTCGTTCTTTGATATTGACGTTGGCCGCTTGAAGTAGGGCTTTGTCGTACTGCATCAAAGCGTTGTTGGTGACGTAGGTGAAGAAGAGTCGTTTTTCTTGGTCGCGCGTACCGGATCGTCCTTTGGGAGATTTCGCGAGGTTCGTTGCGTAGTCGATGGACGTGATCCCGCCACCGATGGCTGCGAGTTCGATTCCGAAGGCATCGAGTTGGCCTGCGTATGCTTTTCGGTCGCGGGCGGTGAACTTCAGTTCCCAGCGTTCACCACGGTGAACGCCATCGACCCCTTCCCCTTCGGGCCCAGGTGGTCTGCTATCACCCCTACCATTACGATCGCCGACGACTCCTTCGGCTGCGATGATGGTGTCCATGGAAGCAATTGCGGAGATTGCATCATTGACCATCTGCATGGTTTGTTCGAGAGCCGGTTCACTGAGTTGTTCGACTTCGTCGGCAGCCGGAGGGTCAAAGTCCCGATCGTAACCTGCGGCGTTATCGCCTCGGCCTGCGATTCGTTCGACTTCTAGGGTCGTCTCGGGTGGGCGTGACGACCAATCCATCGACAACAGGAAAAGCATAAAGAGAGCACCGACAGCGAGGGCGAGCATGACAGCGATGCTGATCAGCAAGCTAGAGACTTGCTCGACTTTGTTGGTCCTCATCGAGGACTCATCAACGTGGAGAATGCTTTCCTTGACGCCAGGCTTTGCGTTGGGTGCGAGTGAGCTCATGTTGGAGGCTCTCTATGAGGAGGTTCGTCTATGAGGAGGTTAGTTGATATGGATCGAAGTTGGGTGGGGGTTATTCGACGAATATATAATCAGGTCGAAGTTCTAGGAACCAAGTTTTCCATTCGCGTTGAGCGCGGATGCGGTCTTGATCGGTGATACCACCTTCTTTTGGCAAGTGGTATTTATCGAGTTTACGGGAGATCAGACGCAGAGAAGTTTCCGCGTTTCGGTTGACTTCCACGTCTCGATCGGAGAGTGCGAAGATCAGTTCGGGAACCATTTCCAGGTCATCGCTTCGACCTAGGACTTTCGCGGCGATTCGTCTGGCTTTCCAGTCTTTGGATCGGAGTAATCGAGAGAAGCGGTTGAGTTCATCTTTTCGGCGAGCGGGGTCTTTTGAGAAGATGATTTTGTCGGCGACGAGTCTGTCTTCGCCCTGAGCTTTCTTGTCATCTTCAAGCATTTTCAATGCATCATCGATGCTGGTCGCTTCGTTTTTCGAGATCGGTTTTCCGTTGACCATGGTGATGGTGGTCAGGTCGGATGGAAGTTCATTTCCGCCGATGGCGATCGCTTCTTTGAGGTCACCGATCGCTTTTTGGGTACTGCGGATGAGGAATAGGGTAGCCAAGCAAGTCGAGGTTTGGGGGCCGAGTACGACGTCGACATCGGGAGAATCAACACCGCCCCAAGATCCATCGCGGCCTTGGACCGCCCGCATCCGTTCGACTTCTGCGTTGTACCAAGGTGGGCTTTTATTTTGTTTTCCGTTTGCGATTTCGAGGAAGGATTCGAAGCGTTCGAGGGAGTAGAGGTAGTAGTAGTGCCAAGTTGTTTTTTGGTATGGGTTTTTTCGGTTGAAGCCTAGGCCGAGGTTGACGCATGCGTCGAGGCGTGGGCGATCGACGTTCGCTCCGCGTCGATTTTTCTCAGATTCTGCGATGACGCGTTTGAAGGCTGGAGGGATGAGACCTTCTTCTTCTTCGGCTTCTGCAAGTCGGTTTCGGAATACGCCGAGGATATCGCCTGCGATTAGGACGCTGGAGAGACCGCAGGCGGTCAGAGAGCTGGTGGATTGCAGTGAGCCGGCGTTTCCAGTTTCGAATTGATAGGGCCAGCCACCTAGGTAAGTACCTTGCGCGTCTTTGATTTGCGCGGCGTAGAGGTAACCGAGCGTGCGCATGATTCGGTCTTCGGGGATTTCGATCCCGACTTGAGACATCGTCCAGAGCGCGAGCATTACGTATTGGGTTTGTGAGATATCGCCGCTATCGAGTTTGTGGGAACCATCGATGTACCCGAAAGCGCCGCCAGCTTGTTGGATGCGTAGGAAAAAGTCGCGTGCTTTTAGCAGTTGTGGGCCGTAGTTATCGACCGAGACGCTGGCGAGGAGCATGCAAGCGACGGCCATGTGGTAGACGGTCTTCGCTTCGAAGCCGCCTTGGGCGGCAGTGATTTTATCGACGTAGTTCTTGGAGATATTCAAGCCATGAGCGACCACGGGATGGTCTGGGTCCCCATCGACTTTGTAAATGGTGTAAGCGCCGAGGACTTCGATTCCAAAGGATTCCGAGCCGGAGGCTTTCAAGTTGGTGGTGGAGAGGTACTGAACCGCCCGATCGACCATTTCCTTTACTACAGGATGATCTGGGTAGTAGTTTTGGGCTTGGCATTCCGCTGGTCGCAGAGATGCAGCGGCGACGGCGAGCAGGATGGCAGCAAAGAATTTCGACGAGCCGAGCATAGTTAGGCAGGTGAGTTGGAAAAGGTGAAAAGGTGCGGATTGTCTGGGTAAAGGTCGGTAACGGGTGGCGTTTACCCAAGACTATTCAGTGTATCTGATTTACAGAGGGAATCCCATCGAAGTGGGTGGAAAAGAAGTCGAAATGTGTCGGTTGACAAAACGGCGGGAGGGGCTTACATTTCTTGTCCGCTTTAAGGTGTGCTTGATAAGGGCCCCTGAAGAGTTGGGTTGGTCAGGTAGCTCAGTAGGTAGAGCAATGGATTGAAAATCCATGTGTCGCCGGTTCGATCCCGGCCCTGACCACTTGAGGGAATTCTTTCCCGTGAGTGAATCGATTTGTGATCTTGATGATTCTTCCGGCCGATCTCTTTCGGTTGTTGCGATTGATGTCTCTATCGCATGCTACGGTAAATGTGCTTATCGCAATGTGTAGTCGTTTCTAAGTATGAAACGGTGTTTTCTATCATGGTTGCCACTGCTGGCCAGAGGGTGATAGTTCAGGGCAAGGCGAACAAGCTGAGGATTGATAGGCGCAAATTGTTATCGGGTAGGGGTTTGTGCGGTCACCACCCTCACCCTCCGGGGCCCCCTAGTATCTGGAGATTGACCTTAGTATCTGGAGATTGACCTTCCTAAGCCTCTGTGAGAGGCTTAGGAAGTCGAAGTTGCCGAGTCGCCTGCAGCGATTTTGTGACGCAGCCACGCAGAT
>Ga0255137_1000109_pt1 | contig 24699 bp, 24 predicted proteins | sample Law_Atlam_RepC_8_FD_188548 | JGI IMG/M metagenome (GOLD analysis project Ga0255137, IMG submission 188548) | Freshwater microbial communities from St. Lawrence River, New York, United States - Law_Atlam_RepC_8d | ecosystem: Environmental > Aquatic > Freshwater > River | place: USA: New York... | reverse complement strand
GACTGGGAAAAAAACCACACGATTTCCACCGCCACCGACACGGCCCACAGCACGCCGATCATGGTTTTGCTGTACCCCAGCGAATCGAGGTAGAGCGAGAAAAACACATAAATGCCGATGTGTGACAGCACATGAAAAAAAGTGGAAGCCAGAAACCACTGCACCGACTTTTGCCGCAACACGGGCCACACGGGCTCATGCACAGCCGAATGGTGGCTGGCCTCCTTGAGGTCCGGCAGCCACCACACACTCAACAGCACCGCGGCCAGACTGAACACGGTCCAGCCCGGAAAATGCTGCATGCCAAAGGCCTCGAACCAGGCGCCTGCCGCAAAGACCGTGACCAGAAAACCCATGGAGCCCCACAGGCGCACCCGCCCGTAACGCTTGGTGTCAAAAGCACCGCCTTGGCTCACGAGGTGCGCCATGGCCGCTTCGCTCATGGGCATCATGGAACTGGTGTGGGTGAACATGAGCAACAAGACCAAGCCCAGCCCCACCGGTCCCCAATCCAGAAACAACAGACAAGCGGCCGCAAAAGCCACACCTGCGCCAATGCGCAGCAGCTTCACGCGCTCGCCCGTGCGGTCACTCAAAGCCCCCCAGGCATAGGGCGCAAACAATCGGGTGGTGGCCTGCACGGCGGTGAGCACACTGATGGTCAAGAGGCTCAGCCCCATGTCTTGCAGCCACAACGGCAAATAGGGGTTGAAAAACCCGATGTGGGCGAAATAACTGGCCGACAACGCGGCAAAAGGCAGGAGCTGACGGCGCTCAGACATGGAAGCTCCAATGCCCAGTGGGAGGCTGCCCCTGCGGCCGAATCTGTGCATACCGCGGCATCTCAACCATTCGCGAGCAGGGGCTCGCTCCCACAAAGGGGCACGCACCCTCATGCCAAGGCATCAGGGCTTGCCCGCTGGGATAGGGGGCAGATCGTGTTCGACATCCCCACATTGGGCACGGTGCTGCAGGGCATGCTCCATGACCACCAGCGCCAGCATGGCCTCAGCGATCGGCGTGGCGCGGATGCCCACGCACGGGTCATGGCGGCCTTTGGTGATGACTTCGGTGGGCTGGCCTGCTGAATCAATCGAGTCGCGCGCAATCAAAATCGAGCTGGTGGGTTTCACGGCAATCGACACCTCGATGTCTTGCCCCGTGCTGATGCCGCCCAGCACCCCGCCCGCGTTGTTGCCCACAAAACCAGCCTGCGTGAGCGCGTCGCCTGCGGTGCTGCCCTTTTGCGTGACGCAGCCAAAGCCCGCGCCAATCTCCACACCCTTGACCGCGTTGATGCCCATCATGGCGTAAGCGATGTCGGCGTCGATCTTGTCAAACAGCGGCTGGCCCAGGCCCACAGGCACACCGCGCGCGACCACGCGCAAGCGGGCACCGCACGAATCGCCCGACTTGCGCAGCGCGTTCATGTAATCCTCGAGCGCCGACACATCGGCCACTGGGGCAAAAAACGGGTTGTTCGGCACGTGGTCCCAGCTCTCAAAGCCAATCGGCACGTCGCCAATCTGGGTCATGCAGCCGACAAAAGTGGTGCCAAATTTTTCTTTGAGCCACTTTTTGGCCACCGCGCCAGCCGCCACCATGGGGGCCGTCAAGCGGGCCGACGAACGGCCACCGCCACGCGGGTCGCGCAGGCCGTATTTGCGCCAATAGGTGTAGTCGGCATGGCCGGGGCGGAAGGTTTGGAGAATGTCGCCATAGTCCTTGCTGCGCTGGTCGGTGTTGTTGATCAGCAGGCAGATCGGGGTGCCGGTGGTTTTACCCTGGTAAACCCCTGAGAGGATCTGCACCGCGTCGGGCTCGTTGCGCTGGGTGACGAACTTGCTGGTACCGGGGCGGCGGCGGTCCAGATCGGGCTGGATATCGGCCTCGCTCAGGGGCATGCCGGGGGGGCAGCCGTCGATCACGCAGCCAATGGCCGGGCCGTGGGATTCACCAAAGTTGGTGACCGAGAAGAGATTTCCGAAGGTATTGCCGCTCATTTGGCCATTATCCCAGAGCGGGGAGCGGCTTTTGTGGGAGGCTGCCCCGGGGCGAGTGCCCTGAAAAAAATCAGAGTTTGACGTCCTCGGCCTCGGCAGTGGAGCCATCGGGCCAATCACGAATGTAGGCTTTGAGCATCTTGTTCTCAAAGTTCTGGCTGTCCACCACCGCCTTGGCCACATCGTAAAAACTGATCACGCCCATCAACATGCTGCCGTCCATCACCGGCATATAGCGGGCATGGTGCTCCAGCATCATGCGGCGCACCTCGTCGATGTCGGTACTGCCTGCGCAGGTGAGTGGTTGGGACTCCATGGCTTCGCGCACCACGGTGTTGCCAACCTGCCCCCCGTTTTTGACAATTTGCTGAATCACCTCACGGAATGTCAGCATGCCGACCAACTGGCCCTGGGCCATCACCACCAGAGACCCGATGTCTTTTTCGGCCATGTCGGTCATGGCACGGGACAGGGGTTCATCGGGCTGCACGGTGAACAAGGTGCCGCCCTTGACGCGGAGGATGTCGCTGACTTGCATGGTGTGTCTCCTTGGGGTCGAATGGGGTTCTGATTGGGTATCAATATAGCCCACAATGAACGTTGAACAACAGCCCCCAAGCGGGTCAAACGTTTTCTTTTTTTCGGAGAGAAGCCATGGCTGGTTACAGCGATCCCGGTTTTGACACTTTGGCCCTGCACGCAGGTGCCGCACCCGACCCGAGCACGGGTGCACGGGCCGTGCCCATCCACCTGACCACCTCCTTTGTTTTTGAGTCCAGCGACCAAGCCGCCGCCCTGTTCAACCTGGAGCGCCCGGGCCACGTCTACAGCCGCATCAGCAACCCCACCAACGCGGTGCTGGAGCAGCGCATCTCGGCTTTGGAGGGCGGCATCGGCGCCATCACCACATCCAGCGGCCAGGCCGCTTTGCACCTGGCCATTGCCACGCTGATGGGCGCAGGCTCGCACATCGTGGCGTCGAGCGCTTTGTACGGCGGCTCACACAACCTGCTGCACTACACCCTGAGCCGCTTTGGCATCCAAACCACTTTTGTCAAACCTGGCGACCTGGACGCCTGGCGGGCTGCGGTGCAGCCCGACACCAAACTCTTTTTTGGCGAAACCGTGGGCAACCCCGGCATGGACGTCCTGAACATCGAGGCCGTCAGCGCCATCGCGCACGAAGCGGGCGTGCCGCTGCTGGTGGACTCCACCCTCACCTCGCCCTGGCTCATCAAGCCCTTTGACCACGGGGCCGATCTGGTCTACCACTCGGCCACCAAGTTCCTGTCGGGCCACGGCACGGTGGTGGGCGGCGTGGTGGTCGATGGCGGCAGCTTTGACTGGGACAAATCGGGCAAGTTTGCCGAATTGAGCCAGGCCTATGAAGGCTTTCACAACATGGTCTTCAGTGAAGAGAGCACCGTGGGTGCCTTCTTGCTGCGCGCCCGGCGCGAGGGCCTGCGCGACTTTGGTGCCTGCATGAGCCCGCACACCGCGTGGCTGATCCTGCAAGGCATCGAGACCCTGCCGCTGCGCATGGCCCGGCACATGGAGAACACGGCCAAAGTGGTCGAGTTTTTGGCGGCACACCCCTTGGTCAGCCGAGTGGGCCACCCCCTGCTGGAAAGCCATCCCTCACATGCGCTGGCGCAAAAACTCTTGCCACGCGGAGCCGGTTCGGTGTTCAGCTTCGACATCAAGGGCAGCCGCGCCCAAGGCCAAAAGTTCATCGAGACCCTCAAGGTTTTCAGCCACCTGGCCAATGTGGGCGACTGCCGCAGCCTGGTGATCCACCCGGCCAGCACCACGCACTTCCGCATGACGGACGAAGCCCTGGCCGCAGGTGGCATCGGTCCCGGCACCATCCGCCTGTCCATTGGCCTGGAAGACCCGGCCGACCTGATCGACGACCTGAAGAAAGCCCTCAAAGCGGCCGAGAAAGCCGCTTGAAATTTGCGCAGCTTGCCCATGCCCTCCACACACCACTGTCATTCCGCGCAACTCCTGTCATTCCCGCGCATGCGGGAATCCATGGACCCCGGATCAAGTCCGGGGTGACATGCCGAGCATTTGTCCATTCTTGGACGGAACAGTTCATCACCTGAGCCTCAAGTCATGATCATCTCTTTGCCCACCCACAAGCTCTACGCCTACACAGGCGGCAAGCCCTTCAACCCCGCCCAACCCACCGCCGTGTTCATCCACGGCGTGCTCAACGACCACAGCGTCTGGATCTTGCAAACCCGCTACCTCGCCCACCACGGCTGGAACGTGTTGGCCATCGACCTGCCCGGGCACTGCAAAAGCGAAGGCCCGCCGCTGCAAAGCGTGGAAGAAGCGGCCGACACCATCATCGCGCTGCTGGATGCGCTGAAGATTGACAAGGCCGCGCTGATCGGCCACAGCTTTGGCTCGCTCATCGCCCTGGAAGCGGCTGCCCGTGATTCGGCGGCCCATCCCGGCCGCGTGAGCCACCTGGTCATGGTGGGCACGGCCTACCCCATGCGCGTCTCGCCCACCTTGCTCGACCTGTCGGTCAGTGCGCCCTTCAAGGCCATCGACATGGTCAACAGCTTCTCGCACTCCACGCTGGCGCCACCGCCTTCGGCCCTGGGCCCCGGCACCTGGCTGTACGGCGGCAGCAAGGCGCTGATGCGCCGGGTGCTGGCCAGCAACACGCAGGTCAATGTGTTCCATACCGGCTTCAAGGCCTGCGACAGCTACAGTGGCGCCGAAGTGGCCATGCCCCGTGTGAGCTGCCCGACCCTGTTTGTGCTCGGCAACGCCGACCAGATGACGCCGCCCAAGGCCGCGCAAAGCCTGATCGCGCTGTGCACCCAACCCAAGGTGGTGAAGCTGCCCGCGGGCCATTCGCTCATGACCGAAGCGCCTGAAGGGGTTCTGCAGTCGCTCAAGGATTTTTTGAAGCCATGACCCTGACGAAAATTCGCGAGCAGGGGCTCGCTCCCACACAAAACAACAGGCCCTCTGCCTTTGTGGGAGGCCGCCCCTGCGGCCGAATGCCTGCATGGCCCTTACCGAAGATTAGCGCACAGGTGTGCGCTCCTACAACATGAACAAACTGATTTCCAGCATCACCCCGGCGCTGTCGGCTGACAGGGCAAACGAGATCGCCCAAACACTGGACCTGCGAGCCCTGCCGCGCGATTTTCTGGACAACCCCTACCCGGTTTATGCCGCACTGCGCGAAGCGGAGCCCTTCAAGCGCATGCCCGACGGCTCGTACTTCCTCACTCGCCATGCCGATCTGGTCGCGGTGTACCGCGACGCCAAGGTCTTCAGCTCTGACAAGCAGGTCGAGTTCGGCCCCAAATACAACCACGCGCCATTCAACCAGCCCCCTTACACCACGCCCGGCGGTGTGGCCCCGCTGTTCGAGCACCACACCAACAGCCTGGTCTTCAACGACCCGCCCCTGCACACCCGGGTGCGCCGCCTCATCATGGGCGCCCTCACCCGCCGCGCCATTGAGGCCATGGAGCCTGGCCTGGTGTCGCTGGTCGACAGCCTGCTGGACAAGATCGAGGCCCGAGGCGGCGGCGACCTGATCGAAGACTTTGCCTCGGCCATTCCGGTCGAGATCATCGGCAACCTGCTGGACGTGCCACATGCCGACCGCGAACCCTTGCGCGGCTGGTCGCTGGCGATTTTGGGGGCGCTGGAGCCCGCCCTCACGCCCGAACAGGAATCGCTGGGCAACCGCAGCGTGACCGAATTTCTGGCCTACCTGCGCGAGCTGGTCGCCAAACGTCGTCAACAGCCGGGCGACCCGGAGCACGATGTGCTGACCCGGCTGATCCAAGGTGAGGAAAACGGCGATGCCCTGAGCGAAGTCGAGCTGCTGCAAAACTGTGTGTTCCTGCTCAATGCCGGGCACGAGACGACCACCAACCTGATCGGCAACGCCCTCATCACCTTGCAAGAGTGGCCCGAGCAGCGCGAACAACTCAAGGCCGACCTGAAACAAGCGGCCAGCGACGAAGAACGCGAACAGATTCTGGGCCTAGCGGTGGACGAGTTTTTGCGCTTTGAATCGTCCAACCAGCTGGGCAACCGCCGCGCCCTGCAGGCCACGCAGGTCAACGGCGTCGATCTGCCCGCAGGCGCTTTGGTCACGCTGTGCATTGGCGCGGCCAATCGCGACCCGGCGGTGTACGAGAACCCCGAACAACTGGACCTGCGCCGCACCGGCAACAAGCACCTGGCCTTTGGCTTTGGGGTGCACCAGTGCGCGGGCCTGAGCCTGGCCCGCCTCGAAGGCCGCATCGCCATCGGGCGCTTTTTGCAGCGCTTTCCCGATTACCAGCTCACGCAAGCGCCCGTGCGCGGTGGCCGGGCCCGGTTTCGCGGCTTTTTGCACGCGCCGTTTTCAATCCGATAAGCCCCCAGGAGACACGCCATGAACCCTGCTGAAACAACTGCGCCCCGGCACGCCAGCTTTGCCGAGTTCTACCCCTTCTATTTGAGCGAGCACAGCCACCGAATCTGCCGCCGCATGCATTTTGTGGGCAGCACTTTGAGCCTGATGTGTCTGGCCGTGTTGGCCGTGACCGGCCAACCGCAGTACTTTTTGTATGCCCTGCTGTGTGGTTATGGTTGCGCCTGGATCGGGCATTTTGTGTTCGAGAAAAACAAGCCTGCCAGCTTCAAGCGCCCGCTCTACAGCTTCATGGGCGACTGGGTGATGTACCGCGACATGTGGCGCGGGCGTGTGAGTTTTTAAGGTTGCAGCCTTCGGCCAGGATGGATACCCGGTCAAGCCGGGTATGACAAAAACCTCGTCACCCCCGACCTGATCGGGGGTCTGTGCCTTCGGTGCCAATGGATACCGGGTCAAGCCGGGTATGACGGAAACCTTGTCACCCCCGACTGGATCGGCGGTCTATGCCTTCGGTGCTGATGGACACCTAGTCAAGCCGGGTATGACAAAAACCTCGTCACCCCCGACTGGATCGGGGGTCTGTGCCTTCGGTGTCGATGGATACCCGGCCGAGCCCGGTAGGACGGAAGGGTCAGGATGGACTCAGGCGGCCGGTAAGGGCAAGAGCTGGGCCACTCGGATCTGATCCAGCCCGGTCTGCGTCCAGACCGGATCGACCCCTGGACCTCGTAAAACCAGCAAACGGTCCGCCAGCGGGGCCACGCTGACCTGGGTGGGGTCGATCAGCAGGACTTGCCGGGCTTGTCCCTGGTCGTTCTGCTCGGTCAGGCGTCCCACCCAATCGAGGCTTTGCAAAACGTCCAGCACCTGACGCAGTTCGCTGGTCTCCACACGCAAACGCACCGCCAGGTCATCGGTGCTCCAACCCCGCTGGACAGACCCCTTGGCAGCGTTCAACTCGGCCACAATCTCCAGCGCCAGGCGAAAGCTCCACCCCGCCCCCTCGGGCTTGCGCCACTCTTGCCGGCCCAAGTGGGGCAGGCTGGAAGCCAGCACAGCCCCCAGCAAAACCAGCAGCCAGGTCACATAAATCCAGACCAGCAAAATCGGCAACGCGGCAAAAGCGCCATAAATCAGGGAATAGGTGGGCACCTGAAGCAGGTAAAGCGCCATCAGCTTTTTGGCCAACTCCAGGGCACCGGCGACCAGAAATCCGGCGGTGATGGCATGCCGCCACCGCACACGGGTGTAGGGCACATAAAAATACAAACCACTCACACAGGCCGTGAGCAGCACAAACTCAAAACTGTCGAGCAACCAGCGAACCGAGCCCGGCAACACATTCACCACGTCACGCGAAGCCGTCACCACATAAGACGTGATCGCCAGACTGGCCCCCAAAAACAGAGGCCCCAGCGTGATGGCGGACCAGTACAGCAGCACCCGCTGCGGCAAAGGGCGCTGACGCCGCAAGCCCCAGATTTGCCCCAAAGTGCGCTCGATCGTCACCATCAAAAACACCGCAGACAACAGCACCGCGACCAAACCCGCCGAGCCCAAACGGCTGGCCTTGCGGGAAAACTGGGTCAGGTAACTGAGCACCTGGCGGGCAATGCTCTCGGGCACCAGGCTCTCGATCAGCCAGCGTTGGATCGTGTCCTGGAACTTGCCAAACACCGGAAACGCGGCAAACACGGCCAAACCTACGGCAAACAGAGGCACCAAAGCCAGCACGGTGGTGAAGGTGAGCGAGCTGGCGCTCACGCCCAAACGGGCCTCGCGAAAGCGCTCGGCCAGCACACCCGCCATCTGGCGCCATGGAAAAACCGACAATTCCTGCCACCAAAGGGTGGCTTGGGCGCTCAAAGAAGACTTGGACAAGGGAGAAGGCATGCCCGGTATGATGCCACCGCAATGAACACCAACACCGAAAACAACCCCGCTGGCGTCGATTTCACCCGCTGGATGGCCGTGGGCAGCTTGCTGGGCCTCATCCTCTTGGGCCTGGCCTGGGAGCTTTGGCTCGCGCCCTTGCGTCCGGGTGGCTCCTGGTGGGCCATCAAAGTGCTGCCGCTGTGCATTCCGCTGGCCGGCCTGCTCAAAAACCGCATGTACACCTACCGCTGGGTCAGCATGCTGGTGTGGCTCTACTTCATCGAGGGCGTGGTGCGGGCCTGGGGCGATGCCTGGCCCTCCAACGCCCTGGCAGGACTGCAAACTTTGCTGTGCACCACCTTGTTCATAGCCTGCGCCTTGCACGTGCGCATCCGCTTCAAAGCTGCCAAAGCCACGGGTAATTTTGTGCCCGTGCCCCGCGACTGAAGCCTGCACCCTCGCTCATTGACACCGTCAGCCACCACTTGCCCATGACCGCTTTGCCCCACGCTCACCCCGAACTGATCGCCCAACTGCGTCAGATTTGCGGTAACGCCCACGTCTTGACCCACGACGACCCGGCCACCGACCTGAGCCCCTGGGAGCAGGACTGGCGAAAACGCGTCAAAGGCCGTGCCTTGGCCGTGGTGCGCCCAGGCAACACCGCCGAAGTGGCGGCGGTGGTCAAGGCCTGTGCAGCAGCCAACACGCCCATCGTGCCGCAAGGCGGCAACACCGGGCTGGTGGTGGGCGGCGTGCCCAACGGCTCGGGCACCCAGATCGTGCTGAGCATGACCCGCATGAACGCCGTGCGCACCATCGACCCGGCCAACCTGACCATCACCGTGGAAGCCGGTTGCGTGCTGCAAAACCTGCAGGCCGCGGCCGAGGCTGCCGGTTTTCTGTTCCCCTTGAGCCTAGGCGCCGAAGGCAGCTGCACGATCGGTGGCAACCTGGGCACCAACGCAGGCGGCACGCAAGTCGTGCGCTACGGCAACACCCGCGAGCTGTGCCTGGGCCTGGAAGTCGTCACCGCGCAAGGTGAAGTCTGGAACGGCCTGAGTGGTCTGCGCAAGGACAACACCGGCTACGACCTGCGCAACCTGATGATCGGCAGCGAAGGCACGCTGGGCATCATCACAGCCGCCACGATGAAGCTCTACCCCCAGCCCGCCGCACAGCTGACCGCCTGGGCCGCCGTGCCCAGCATGGAAGCGGCCGTGCAACTGCTGGGCCTGGCGCACCAGCGTCTGGGGCCAGGCCTCACGGGCTTCGAGGTCATGAACCAGTTTGCGCTCGGCCTTGTCGACAAACACTACCCCCAATTGCGCGTGCCCCTGTGGCAAGGCACCCCTTGGTGTGTGTTGCTAGAAAACTCCGACAGTGAAAACGAAGCGCACGCGCGCAGCCAGTTTGAGGGCCTGCTCGAAGCCGCTCTGGAACAAGGTTGCGTGACAGACGCCGTGGTTGCAGAAAACCTCACACAAGCGAAGGGGCTGTGGCACATCCGTGAAAGCATCACCCTGGCCCAGGCCACCGAAGGCCTGAACATCAAGCACGACATCAGCATCCCGGTCTCGCGCATCCCGGACTTTGTGGCCGAGACCGACGCCCTGCTCGCGCGTGAAGTCCCCGGCGTGCGCATGGTCGACTTTGGCCACCTGGGCGACGGCAACCTGCACTACAACGTACAAGCGCCCGAAGGGGCCGATGGCCCCGCCTTTTTGCGGCAATACGAAGACCGGGTGAACACGCTGGTGTTCGACCAGGTCAAGCGCTTTGGCGGCTCGATCAGCGCCGAACATGGTGTGGGCGAGCAAAAAGTGAACAAGCTGCCGCTCTACAAAGACCCGACAGCGCTGGCCATGATGCGGGCCGTCAAGCAGGCGCTGGACCCGAAAAACCTGCTCAACCCCGGCCGCGTGCTGAGGTGAAAACGCACCATTTACACTTGCAGCCATGACTTCTCCCAACCGCCCCGTCCGCAGCCAGTACGAAGACTTCATGCGCCACGTCTACACGACCGGCGTCCAAAAAGGTGACCGCACCGGCACCGGCACCCGCAGCGTCTTTGGCCACCAGATGCGCTTTGACCTGAACGAAGGTTTTCCACTGGTCACCACCAAGAAGGTCTTTTTGCGGGCCATCATCGTGGAGCTGCTGTGGTTCTTGCGCGGCGACAGCAATGTGAAGTGGTTGCAAGAGCGCGGCTGCACCATCTGGGACGAATGGGCGCGCGAAGACGGCTCGCTCGGTCCCGTTTATGGCGTGCAGTGGCGCAGCTGGCCCACCCCGGGCGGTGGCCACATCGACCAGATCCAGCAGGTCATGGACACGCTCAAAAACAACCCCGACTCGCGCCGCATCATCGTGAGCGCCTGGAACGTGGCCGAACTGGACCAGATGGCCCTGATGCCCTGCCATGCCTTCTTCCAGTTTTATGTGGCGCCGCCCCAAAAGGCGGGCGACAAGCCCAAACTCAGCTGCCAGCTGTACCAGCGCAGCGCCGACATCTTTTTGGGCGTGCCCTTCAACATCGCCAGCTACGCCCTGCTCACCCACATGATCGCGCAGCAGTGCGACATGGACGTGGGCGACTTCATCTGGACCGGTGGGGATTGCCACATCTACGCCAATCACCATGAGCAAGTCGAGCTGCAGCTGAGCCGCCAGCCCTTTGCCTACCCCACGCTGCGCATCTTGCGCAAACCCGCTTCGATCTTCGATTACGAGTTTGAAGACTTCGAGGTCGTGGGCTATGAGTGCCACCCCGCCATCAAGGCGCCCGTGGCTGTCTGAGTCCCGGTCTGATGAAACTGCACCTGATTTATGCCCGCGCCCGCAACGGCGTGATCGGCAAGGACAACCAGATGCCCTGGCACCTGCCCGAAGACCTGGCGCACTTCAAGCGCGTCACGCTGGGCCAGCCGGTCATCATGGGCCGCAAGACCTGGGACTCACTGCCCGCCCGCTTTCGCCCCCTGCCCGGGCGTCTCAACATCGTCATCACCCGACAGCCTGAATGGCAGGCCGAAGGGGCCTTGCGTGCGGCCTCCATCGAAGACGCCATGCGCCTGTGCGGCGAGGCACCGGATGCCTGGGTCATGGGCGGCGCCGAGATCTACCGCCTGGCCGAACCCTTGGCCAGCACGGCGGTGGTGACCGAGATCGACGCCGACTTTGATGGTGATGCCTTTGCGCCCGTGTTGGGCGCAGACTGGCGCGAGCTGCAACGCGAAGCGCACACAGCAGCCAGCGGCATGGGCTTTGCCTTCGTCACTTACCAACGCGCTCGCTGATCCCGACTGACCGCTGCGATAACGGTGCTCTCCTGAAACCGTAGAGGTCAAGCTTTGGTTTTGCAGGGTGCGGCTGACTGACCTTGGCAGTGCGCCTCCCACATCAGGCGCAGCGTGCCCTCGAAGTCGCGGGTTTACTGGTCACTGAAATAACAGACGCAAAGTGTGCAGCATGAATTTAAACAAATTCAAGGAGCCAAAATCTGACAATCAGAGCCCGTTTTCGTGACGCCCTCTTTGCATACAATAAAATTAAATAACACTCAAAAAACTCTCCGTAAATATTGCCAAATGAATGGCAAAAAAAACAAACCAAAAGGAGTCGCCATGAACGGTTGGAAAAGACTAGGTGTAGTTTTTGCTACGCTATGGCTCATTATTGTTGCAGTATCAGTAGTGATTGACTTTAGCTCAATAGATGAAAGTGTATGGAAACGCGTGCGCGAAGAGGGGCGCAGCTATCAATATTCCGGTCAGACTTCAAATGGACTGTTTTCATATGCAATCAAAGAGCTGAAAGACGATGAAGTTTTCACCAATAACAGCCAGTTAGACAGTGCGAAAAATTCGCCCACTCCGAGCACTGGCAACACCCAAGCCAACCCCTTTGACAACTTGCTTGACGACTTGATTCAAGATCACAAAAGCGTGAACCGGTTAGCTATTGTTGAATTCAAATGGGGTTATTTCACATTTTTGGCGTTTGGACCTGTAGGGCTGGCTTGGTTAGCGGCGCTTGCTTTTGTTTGGGTTCGCCAAGGCTTTCAGAAAAAAAGCACTGAAGCTGATGCAGCTTCATAAGTTCCCAAATCGTCTAAAAGGTTCGACGACCGAGATCGACGCCGATTTTGATGGCAACGCCTTTGCACCCACGCTGTCACCCGCTTGGCGGGAAGTGCAGCGCGAATCCCATGTGGCCGCCAACGGGCTGCCCTTCAGCTTTGTGACCTACCAGCAATAAACCCCAGGAGACCTTCATGTCAGGACACGGCTTTCACGTGCACGGCCCGCACGACCACGAACTGGAACACGCCGCGCAAGGCCATGGTGGCAGCCATACCAACAGCATCGCCATGTTCACCGCCATCATCGCCACGGTGGGCGCGTTGTTTGGTTACATGGGCGGGGCCACACAGGCCAATGCTGGCCTTTACAAAAACAACGCCGCCATCAAAAAAACCGAAGCGTCCAACCAGTGGAACTATTACCAGGCCAAGAGCAGCAAGCAGAACCTGAGCGAGCTGGCCCTAGAACTAGCTCCAGCTGGCAAAAAAGAGTTTTACCAGGACGAGATCAAGCGCTACAAGGGCGAAAAAGCCGAGATCAAGGTAGGCGCTGAAAAACTCGAAGCCGAAGCCAAGGTCTGGGATGACAAGTCAGACGAACAAATGCACCAGCACCACCGCTGGGCTCAAGCCACCACCGTGCTGCAGATTGCGATTGCGCTGGCCGCCATCGCCTTGCTGAGCAAAAAGCGCTGGACCGAATGGGCCATGTACGGGGCAGGCGCCATCGGTGTGGGTGTCGGCGTGCTGGCCTTTTTCCACATCTGAGTAGGTCTGCTCAGTGCGCCCAGACCAGGTAGCCTGCCAACAAGATCGACATCAAGGATGCCAAGTGGAGATCACTTTGGGTGTCTCGGATGACCGGGCACCCGCCAGGGCATAAGACAGCCGGTTGGCCGCATCCATTACGGTCTGGGCAAAGGCCTCCAATTGGGCCTGATCCAGCCGCGAGGTCGGCCCGGAAATGCACATCGACCCCAGCAACTTCCAATTGAGACCAAAGACAGGCGCTGCGACGCTCGAGACCTGCGGCTCCCGCTCTCCCATCGAGACGTGGTAACCCCGGCGGCGGATGTCTTCATAAATTCCGCCGGGCTCTCCAGAAAAAGCCAGGATCACCCGCCCTGGCGCCCCCAGATTCAACGGCAGCCGCATGCCGATGCGCACATGGTGACGCACCGATTGCGGCCCTTCGACTCGCGAAATGCAGGCCCGTTCCTGCCCTTCGCGTACATAAAAAGAAGCGCTCTCGCGGGTCTCCTGGGTCAGGGCCCGAAGCGTTGGCTCGACCACATTGTTGATGTCAAAACCGGCCTGGTAACGCGCCCCGAGCCAGCCTGCTGCAGGACCCAGCCGCCACTGCCCGTCCTCGCTTTGCACCATGAAGTCCGATTGCGCCAGCGTTCTGGCAAGACGAAGCACCGTGGTGTTGTGCAAGCCTGTGCGGCGACTCAACTCCGCTAGCGGCAGTTGCCGCTCACCAATGCGAAACGCCTCCATGACTTGCAAGGCCCGTGCGACGGCGATGACCCCGCCATCGACGGACTTGGGCAAAGTGGCATCGGATGCTCTGGAAACATGTCGCGGCATGAAATACCTTTCATTCTGTGAAAGTACATTGTATTTAATGAAAGACAAATTTAAATTCCGCACATTCGAAATTTCAACCTGCGGAAACATCCCTAAATGCAACACCCCCTCCAATGCCGACAAGCCGCCTTGGCCATTTTGCTCAGCTGCACATCCCTGCTCAGCTTTGCAGACGCCTGGCCTGCCAAACCGATCCGGACCATCGTGCCCTTCCCCGCCGGCGGAGGCACCGACATCGTGGCACGCGATGTGACCCAAAAGATGGCCACCACCACCAAGTGGACTTTCGTCATCGACAACAAGCCCGGCTCGGGCGGTAACCTGGGCATCGATGCGGCGACCAAGGCCACGGCTGACGGCTACAGCTTGGTGATCGGTCAGACCAGCAACCTGGCGATCAACCCCTCGCTATACAGCAAACTGCCCTACGACCCCATCAAGGACCTGACCCCGATCGGTCTGATCGGCAATGCCCCGCTGGTGCTGGTCACTTCGATGGACTCGCCCTTCAAGACCCTGGCCGATGTGATCAAGGCCGCTAAAGCGCAGCCCGGCCACATCAACTACGCCACCTCGGGCAACGGCACCGTGGCCCACCTGGCCACCGAGCTGTTCCAGCGCGAAGCCGGTGTCAAACTCACCCACATTCCCTACAAAGGCGCATCGCAAGGGATCAACGACGTGATCGGTGGCCAGGTGCAGCTGTACATGTCTTCTGTGCCCACCTTGCTCGGCCACATCAAGAACGGCAAGCTGCGCGCCCTGGCTGTGACCGCCGCCAAGCGCACCGATGACCTGCCGCAGACCCCGACCATCGCCGAATCCGGCTACAAAGGTTTTGAAGCCGTGACCTGGTTCGGCCTGCTCGGCCCAGCCAAGCTGCCCGCCGCTTTGGTGAGCACGACCAATGCCGAGCTCAACAAAGCGCTCAATTCACCAGACCTGCGCAAGAAGCTCGAAGACCAGGGCCTGAACGTCACGCCCAGCACACCCGATGACTTCGGCAAACTGATCCGCGCAGACATCGCCAAGTGGGCCCCGGTGGTCAAGGACTCCGGTGCCAAGGTCGACTGATCCACAAGCCACCGCATGCCTTGTGCCGGTGCCGCCGGCTCTTTTTCCCGAACCCATTTCCACAAGGACAACATCCTCATGAGCCAAGACATCCTCCGCGACTTCGAACGCGTTTCCCCCGAGCTGGTCAAGCAGGCCGCTGACTTTCAAGCCGCCATCCTGGCTGACGTGGCGGGTCGCCGCGGCGCCATGCATGGCCGCATCCAGGCCCTGCGCCCGCGCATGAAGGTGGCTGGCCCGGCCCTCACCGTCGAGGTGCGCCCTGGCGACAACCTGATGATCCACGCCGCCATTGCCCTGGCCCAACCCGGCGATGTGCTGGTGATCGACGGCAAGGCCGACCAGACCTCTGCGCTGATGGGCACCATCATGATGACGGCCTGCCGCCAGTTAGGCATTGCCGGCGTCATCGTGGACGGCGCGGTGCGCGACAGCCTGGAGATCGACGAGATGGACTTCCCGGTCTTCTCGGTGGGCACCAACCCCAACGGCCCGACCAAGAACATCGGCGGCCGCATCGGCCACCCCATCAGCTGCGGCGGTGTGAGCGTCCAGGCCGGTGACTTCGTGCTGGCCGATGCCGACGGCATCGTGGTGGTCGAGAAAGACAAACTCGCCAGCCTGATCCCCGCCGCCCACAAAAAGGTCGAGGACGAAGCCAAGCGCATCGCCCAGATCAAGGAAGGCGAAACCGCCGCCTCCTGGCTGGTGCCTTCCCTGCGCGCTGCGGGCGTGCTCAAGGACGGAGAAACCCTGTGAGCAAACCACGCATCATCGTTACCGGCGCCGATCTGGCGCAGCAAGCCCTGGACCTGCTGAACGGCTTTGAGATCGTCTACGCGGGCAAGACCCCGACCGAAGACGACATGGTGGCCCTGTGCCAAAAGCATGACCCGGTGGCCATCATCGTGCGCTACGGTGCCGTGGGCGCCAAGGTGATGGACGCCGCGCCCTCGCTGCGCGTGATCTCCAAGCACGGCAGCGGCACCGACACCATCGACAAGGCCGCCGCCCAGGCGCGCGGCATCGAGGTGCGCGCCGCTGTGGGGGCCAACGCCGCCGCCGTGGCCGAACAGGCCCTGGCTCTGCTGCTGGCCTGCGCCAAATCGGTGGTCTCGCTCAACGAGCGCATGCACGCTGGCCACTGGGACAAGGCCACGCACAAGAGCATCGAACTGCACGGCCGCACCATCGGCCTGGTCGGACTGGGTGCGATCGGCCAGCGCTTTGCCCGCATGTGCGACGCCATGGGCATGAAGGTGATCGGCTTCGACCCGTTTGCCAAGAACCTGCCTGACCACATCCAGTCGGTCGATCTGGACACGATCTGGCGCAAGTCGGATGCGATTTCGCTGCACTGCCCGCTGACCCCCGAGAACCGTGGCATGGTCAATGCCCAAACCCTGGCGCAGTGCAAAAAAGGCGTGATCGTGGTCAACACCGCCCGTGGCGGTCTGGTCAACGAAGCGGACCTGCTGGCCGCTGTGCAGTCGCGCCAGGTGTTTGCCGCAGGGCTCGACAGCTTTGCGGTCGAACCCATGACCGCGCCGCACATCTTCCACAACGCGCCCCACATCCTGCTGAGCCCGCACATCGGCGGCGTGACCAGCGACGCCTACATCAACATGGGCGTGGGCGCGGCGCGCAATGTGCTGGCGGTGTTGGCAAAAGCGACCGCCTGAGGTCGTCCACCATGACCACACAGGCCATGACGCCACGCTGGAAACACTCCCCACCCGGCAGCCACTGGGGCGAGTTCGGCACTGATGACCGCTTGGGTCGCATGAACCTGGTCACGCCCGCCAAGGTGCGCCAGGGCATGGCCGAGGTACGCGAAGGCCTGACGTTTTGTCTCTCGCTGCCGCTGGATGTGCCTGGCGGCATGGCGCTCAATGCGCGCCGCATGCCCCCCCGGCTCTATGGCACGCTGCGCGACGGTGCAAGTGCAGGCGTGCAAGGATTTTGCTGGTCGTATGCAACAGAAGACCCGAATCTGACCGATGTCGTCTGCGACGAGGTCATGTTGATGAACACCCAGTACTCCACACAGTGGGACAGCTTGGCGCACATCGGCAGCCGCTTCGATGCCGACGGCGACGGCCAGGCCGAGGCCGTCTTCTACAACGGTTTTCGTGCGGGCACCGACCTGCACCCTGGCCGCACCGATGCGCAAGCGCCGCAAGACTGGGCGCGCTACCCCGACCCGGATGCGGGCGCTTTGAGCGTGGCCAACCTGGCCGTGCATGGTGCACAAGGTCGCGGTGTGCTGATCGATCTGGACAAGCACATCGGCCGCCAGCGCGTGGCCGTGGGTTACGAGCAGCTGATGCGCATCCTCGAAGCAGACCGCATCGACATCGAGGAGGGCGACATGGTTTGCCTGCACACCGGTTTTGCCGACACGCTGCTGGCCATGCGCAAGCAGCCCGATGTGAAACATCTGCACGAAACAGGCAGCGGCCTGGACGGCTCGGACGAGCGCCTGCTGGGCTGGATCAGCGACACGCGCCTGGCCTGCCTGATGGCCGACAACCCGGCCGTCGAGCTGGTGGCTGGCCCGTCGCTCATGCGCAGCACCCCGCTGCGCGGGCCACGCCTGCCGCTGCACGAGCACTGCCTGTTCAAGAACGGCATCCACCTGGGCGAACTCTGGTGGTTAACGCCGTTGGCCCATTGGCTGCGCAACGCAGGCCGTTCGCGCTTTTTGCTCACTGCCCCACCGCTGCGCCTGCCCGGTGCTGCGGGATCTCCCGTGACCCCCATCGCGACCGTTTAAACCACACCTCAAGTCCCCCGTTCCAAACCATCAACACTCAAGAGGAAGACAACCATGAAACGCAGAACACTCAACGCATTCCTGTCCGCCGTCGCCCTGTCCGTGGCAGCCCCCGCCGCCTTGGCCGCCTGGCCCGATGGCAAAACCGTCAGCATGGTCGTGCCCTACGCACCCGGCGGCACCGCTGACGCTCTGGCCCGTCTAATCGCCCAACACCTGGGGCCCAAACTCGGCACCTCGGTCGTGGTGGTCAACAAGGCCGGCGCGAGCGGCATCATTGGCGCGCAAGCCGTGGCCCAGGCTTCACCCGATGGCTTCACGGTGCTGTACGACGCCACCCCGTTCTCGATCAACCCTCATCTTCAAAAGCTCCCCTACGACGCCGAGAAGGACCTGATCCCGGTCACCCAGGTGGGTGTGACGCCCATGCTGATGACCGTGCCCAAGACCTCACCTTACGCCACAGCGGCAGATTTGATCAAAGCAGGCAAGGCAGCACCTGGCAAGCTGAATTTCGCCTCGGGCGGCCAAGGCACGGTGCAGTACATGGCCCCGGAGCTGATGAACCAGGCTGCCGGTGTGAACATGCTGCACATCCCTTACAAGAGTGGCGGCCTGGCGATCACTGGCACCATTGCCGGTGAGGTGGACATGGGCTTTTTCAACCTGCCTGCCATCAGTGGCCATGTGAAGAGCGGCACCGTGAAGGCCTTGGCCATCACCTCGGCCCAGCGTAACCCGCTGTTCCCCGACGTGCCCACCGTGGCCGAAGTGATCGGCAAGCCTTATGAGTCCTACGAGTGGAATGGCATTTTCCTGCCGCGTGGCACCCCTGCCGAGATCGTCAACCGCCTGAACGCCGCGCTGCGCGAAGTGCTGGCCACGCCAGAGATCAAGGCCAAATTTGACAGCCTGGGCTCGCGCATCGTCGCCTCTTCCCCCGAAGACTTCCGCAAATACCTGACCGCCGAATCAGGTCGCTGGGCCGCCACGGTCAAGGCCGCAGGCATCAAAAAAGAGTGAAGGCAGCTCGCGCATGACCACACTGCGAGTTTTCCACCGCCTGGCCGTCGCTGCGCTGCTGGGCATGACAACGGCAGATGCCTGATATGGCCTGCTGCAGGCGCTGGAAAAAGTCTTCGGCCAGTTCACCGAACAGCCCGCCACCGTGGCCAAGTTGCAAGGCCTGGGCATGGAGCCGCAGCACAGCTGCGGGGGTGCTTTGGGTGCCGACATGGACCGCAGCGCCGAGGCTTACACCCAGCTGGCCCGTGCATTCGACCTCAAGGCAGAATAAGCCCACCATGTTCCTGCTCACCCCCCCCACCGTTCGCCCTCTGGAACTGTTCAGCTCCATGCCTGAAAAGTACCGCCGCACCGGTGTGCGTAGCCATTGGGCTGACGTGAACCAGGGCGGTCGATTGGCCGACTCCTTCCTCGAAGGGCCGGTGTTGGACACGCAGGGCGACCTGTACGTGACCGACATCCCTTTCGGTCGCGTTTTCCGCATCACCCCCCAAGGTGAATGGGACCTGGTGGCCCAGTGGGACGGCGAGCCCAACGGCATGAAGTTTCTGAACGCCGGACAGCTGCTGGTCACCGACTACCGCAATGGCTTGGTCGTGCTGGACATCCAGAGCGGCCAGGTGCGGCCTTTCCTGGAGCGGCGCAACAGCGAGCGCTTCAAAGGGGTCAACGATCTGGTGTTTGACTCCAAAGGCAACCTGTACTTCACCGACCAGGGCCAGACCGGTCTGCACGACCCCACGGGCCGCGTCTACCGCCTCGCGCCCGAGGGGCGGCTGGACATGCTGCTCTCCAACGTGCCCAGCCCCAATGGCATCGTGCTGTCCAATGACGAGCGCTTCTTGTTTGTGGCCGCCACACGTGGCAACTGCGTCTGGCGCATGCCACTGCTGGCCGATGGCAGCGTGTCCAAAGCGGGGCAATTTTTCACGTCCTATGGCCCCAGCGGCCCGGACGGCTTGGCCATGGACGAGAGCGGTCGATTGCTGATCGCCAACCCTGGGCTGGCCTATGTCTGGGTCTTGGGTCCGCGTGCCGAACCGGAAGAAGTGCTGATGGGCCCCAGCGGCGCGTCGATCACCAACCTGGCTTTTGGCGGCACCGAACGCAAAACGCTTTACTGCACCGACTCCACCCACGGTCACATCCTCAAGGCCGACATGTCGGCAGCGGGCACCCGACTGCACAGCCGCTGATCTTGTTGCCAACGCCTGCTGCGCAGGGGCGGTTTCAATTCGCGGAAAATACAGCTTTACCTGCTGAAGCTTTTCGCTCGATCTCATGAAAATCGCCACCTGGAACGTCAACTCCCTGTCCGTGCGCCTGCCGCAAGTGCTCGACTGGCTGGCCGCCAACCCGACCGATGTGCTGGCCCTGCAGGAACTCAAGCTCACCGACGACAAATTCCCGGCCGCGGCCTTTGCCGAAGCGGGCTACCAAGCCCAGTGGTTCGGCCAGAAAACCTACAACGGCGTGGCGCTGATCTCCAAAGCCGAAGGCGCGGATGTGGTCAAAAACATCCCCGGCTTTACGGACGACATGTCGCGTGTGATCGCCGCCACCTACTCCGATGGCGCAGGCGGCCAGGTGCGGGTGATCGGTGCGTATTTCCCGAACGGCCAGGCTCCGGACAGCGACAAATTTGTCTACAAGATGCGCTGGCTCGATGCGCTGCGCGACTGGGTTGGCAGCGAGATGCAAAAGCACCCGAACCTGGTGCTGCTGGGTGACTACAACATCACCTTTGACGAACTGGACATGTGGGACCCGGTGGGCTTGGCGGGCACCATCCACTGCACCGATGCCGAACGCGAAAAGCTGCAGGCCCTGATCGGCCTCGGCCTGACGGACAGCTTCCGCCTGTTTGAGCAGCCCGAAAAAAGCTACAGCTGGTGGGATTACCGCGAGTTCGCCTTCCGCCGCAACCGGGGTTTGCGCATCGACCACATCCTGATTTCGCAGGCCCTCAAGGCACGCGCCAGCGCTTGTGTGATCGACCGTGCCCCGCGCAAAAACGAGCGCCCCAGCGACCATGCCCCTGTGGTGTTGACCTTGGGGGCTTGATCTCAAGGCACCATCACATGGTGCCAGTAACGTCGCGCGCGCACCCGCTCGCATTGAACCTCATCCGGAACGTCGCTGCGCCAAGTCGCCGCGCCGCATCGGCTGGAATCGACCAAGGCAATGCCCTGCGCCTGGTAGCGCGACACCACCGATGCTGCGGGGTGGCCGAATCGGTTGCGGTAACCGGCCTGCACGAGTGCGAACCGGGGCTGCAACGCCTGCAAAAACGCGGCGCTCGACGAGGTTTGGCTGCCATGGTGCGGCACCAAGAGCACATCGACCGGGGCCAGGCCCGATGGCCCTGCAGACGGTGACCCCGCCTGCAACAGCGCTTGCTCTTGCGCCACCTCGATGTCACCTGCCAACAACACCGAAGACTTGCCGTTGCCAATGCGCAAGACGCAACTGACTTCATTGGGTCTCGGTGTTCGACCCGGCGCATTGGGGGAAAGCGCAGGGTGCAGCACCTCGAACTGCACCCCATCCCACACCCACGACTGCCCAGCCTGGCAGCGCACCCAGCCCGGGCGCAGGGCATGCAAGGGGTGCGCATCCTCCAATGAAGACCACAACGCGGCCTGCGGCTGCATGGCCAGCACCGCTGCTGCGCCCCCGGTGTGGTCGCTGTCGCGGTGGCTGAGCATCAAGGTGTTGATGCGCTCGCCCATTTGCGCCAACAAGGGCACCAGCACCCGGTGGCCCGCATCGCTTTCGGCCGAATAGCGCGGCCCCGCGTCGTAGAGCAGGCTGTGGGTGGCGGTGCGCACCAGCACCGCATTGCCCTGGCCCACGTCGGCCGCCAGCAATTCGAAATGACCGGCTTCAGGGCGCGGTGATTCGCCCCACAACACGGGCCACAGCAAGGGCAAGCACAGCAGCTTCCACGACCAAGGCAGCTTGAGCACCAGCCCCCAAGCGCCCAACAGCGCCAGCGCCCCCAGCCCCCAGGACGGCATGGCCGTGGACACGCTGGCCATCGGCCAGGTGGCCAACCAACCCAAGCCGCTCATGAGCGGCTGCAGTGCCCAAGCCGCCAACACCGCAAAGCCCGACCCCAACAGACCCAACATGGCCAGCGGCGTGACCACCAAGGTCACCCAGGGAATCGCCCACAAATTGGCCAACAAACCCACCAGCGAGACCTGGCCAAAAAACAGCAAGGTCAAAGGTGCCAGCGCCAGTGTGACGATGGCCTGCTCGCGCACCAAACGCATGAGGCCGTGCCACACGGAAAGCAAGCCTCCCAAGCGGGGCTGTGGGGGAAGGTGCGCCTGCCCTTGCAGCGGGTCCGAACTGGACTGTGTCCCTGCGGGCTGGCGTGCTGCAGGCTGCGCCCGGCCTGAGGCCATGAGCACCCCCACCGCGACAAAGCTCAACCAAAATCCCGGCTGCAGCATGGCCCAAGGGTCCAAGGTCAGCACCAGCGTCCCGGCCAACAACCAGATCAGCCGACCATGCCAATGACGCGCCGACATTTTCAGCAGCAACACAACCCCCAGCATCCACAAGGTTCGCTGTGCGGGCACACCCCAGCCGCTGAACAGCGCATAAAACCCGGCCAGCGCCCAGCCCGCCAAAGCCCCCACATGCACCGCAGGCCAACGCAAAGCCCCGTTGAAGCCCCAAAGCGCGGATCTGCGCCAGCCCCAAGCCACCAGACCCCCAGCCAGCCAAGCGAACATGGTCACATGCAGGCCCGAGATGCTCATCAGGTGCGCCACGCCTGTCGCCCGAAATACATCCCAGTCTGCGCGCTCAATGGCCGCTTGGTCGCCCGTGACCAAGGCCGCCACCACACCCGCCCGCTGGGCCGCTGCCGCATCGCCGCCCGCCAGGGTTTCCTGACTCAGCAAGCGGTCACGGACCGATTGACGCCAGGCTTCGATCGGATGCGCCCCGGTGTGGGCCAAACGCTGTGGGGCCGGGTCTTTGACCCCTGAGCGCACATAGCCTGTGGCGCGAATGCCCTGCTCCCACAGCCACAGCTCGTAATCAAACCCTCGCGGATTCATGTGCCCATGGGGTGCTTTCAGGCGCACGCGAAAACGCCAGCGTTCACCGGCTTTCACAGGCTCAGGCAGAGGCGACACATTCCAGCCGCTGTCGTGCAGCCCGTCCTGCCCATACCAACCCAGATACACCTGAGTCGGCAATTCCGCCCCCAAGTTCAGCGCATGCCTTGCGCCCGACTTGTCGACCCGCCGGGCTTGTTCGAGCCGAAAACGAAAACGCCAGCCCAGGTCTTGCCGCTGCGGCATGGCCTGGACCACCCCCACCACATCGAGGTCCTGGCCCTCCAGCCATGGGGCCATACCGACAGCGCGTGTCCCGGCCTGCCAACCCGTCAGGCCAAATGCCGCTGTCGCCCACACCAGCCCCCACAGGGCCTGGCGAACCCCAGCGTGCGCGGATTGAAACAGGGTGACACGTCGCAACAGCCATGCACCGACAAGGGCCAAAGCCATGCAGGCGCCATAAACCGACCCAGACCACAAGACCGCTTGTTGCAACTGCAGCGCAAGGCCCAGGCACCAAGCCAGCAAGCTCCAGCCCAAGTCTCGCGCCCAAGCCATGCGCATCAGACGGCCCAGCCCAACACAGACCCCCGCGCCGCAACCCGGCCATGCCTGCCGGATGAACCGCATCGCTTCATGTCAGCCTCCCTGATTTGGCTGGTGATTCCAACGCTCGTTTCGGCGTTCTGGGTGTCCGCTCCAGCAGGCCGCATCGCCGGGCGATGCGGACCCAAGACCTGGCGTCTTCCTGGCTCTTTGTAACTGTCCACGCACCGTTTGTCATGCGTATCGCCCCTGTTGCATTGGCTGCGATATACCGATACGCATCGCCCAGCCACGCTTGGCCTGCAAGTCATCGCGGGCAGGCATTTGGTCAAAGGAGCAGCTGCCCGCAAAGAGCCGCCCAGTCCGTGATTCGGATTGAGCGACAATCCCGGTTCATTTTTGTCACCCCCGTACCCACGGGACCCCATTCCTTCAGCCCAGAGACCCACCATGAGCGTTTACGACACCCTGAAATCCCTGAACATCGAACTGCCCCCTGTGGCCGTGCCCGCAGCGGCTTATGTGCCCTTTGTGCAGACCGGTAACCTGGTCTTCCTGTCGGGCCACATCGCCAAAAAAGACGGCAAAGTCTGGGCCGGCCAGCTGGGCAAGAACATCAGCACCGCCGAAGGCCAGCAAGCCGCTCGCGCCGTGGCCATCGATCTGATGGGCACCTTGCACGCTGCCGTGGGCGACTTGAACAAGGTCAAACGCATCGTCAAAGTGATGAGCCTGGTCAACTCGACCGGTGACTTCACCGAGCAACACCTGGTCACCAACGGCTGCAGTGAACTGCTGGGTCAGGTTTTTGGTGCACAGGCAGGTGCCCACGCCCGCAGCGCTTTTGGTGTCGCGCAAATCCCTATGGGCGCTTGCGTCGAGATCGAACTGATTGCCGAAATCGGCTAAAAAAAGCCACGCCCTGCTGAGGCAAGGCGTGGTTTTTTTGACGGTAAGGCCTACCACTCCCGGACTCGGGATGCGTGACTGGCGATTTGAAGATCAGCCGCGCCCCGGGATCTCCGAGAGCAAAGCCTCCACATGGGCTTTGGCTTTTTCAAGCGAAGCCATGCTGCCCGTGAGGTACATGCGGCCGCTGGCACCGATCATGCTGCACTCGACCAGGGTCAGGTCGGGGGCGACTTTTTCGGCTTCGTTGGCCATGTGGGCACCAAACAAGGCCGGGGCCACTTCCATGAGCAGCATGGTGATGCCCGGCCAGAACATGCTGCTCATGGAAG
>Ga0255137_1000106_pt1 | contig 25126 bp, 21 predicted proteins | sample Law_Atlam_RepC_8_FD_188548 | JGI IMG/M metagenome (GOLD analysis project Ga0255137, IMG submission 188548) | Freshwater microbial communities from St. Lawrence River, New York, United States - Law_Atlam_RepC_8d | ecosystem: Environmental > Aquatic > Freshwater > River | place: USA: New York... | reverse complement strand
GCCGCGGCCCGACCAGGCCAGCCCGGTGATCTCGTGAATGCCCTGCCGCCGCAGCGTCATCTGCCCGGAAGGCGAGGTGATGACAGACTTGGTGCCCATCGGGAACGTGAACTGCAGTGCCTTGCCGTCAGGGAGCAGCTCGGTGTAACGCGAGGTCTCGTCCTTGAAATTGGCGGCCATGTCGGTGAGCTTGATCTGGGTCAGCCACTTGACGCTGACATTGCCTTCCCAGCCCGGCACGAACAGGCGCATGGGGTAGCCCTGCTCCGGCCTGATCGGCTCACCATTCTGGTACAGGGCGATGAAGACATCGCGCAGGGCCTTGTTCAGAGGGATCGAGCGACCGAGGCTGGCTCCATCGGCTCCCGTCGAGCTGACCCAGCTGGCCTCTGGCAGCACACCGGCTTCGTCCAGCAGAGTGGACAATCGAACGCCTGTCCACTCGGCACAGGACAGCAGACCATGCAGCCCGCCGGCACTGGTGTCTGCCGCCGTGGGTCCGGCTGCTCCGCCACTGTTGCCGGAGCACTCCAGGAACAGGATGCGGCTTTCCATGGGATAGGCGAGCAGATCTTCGTAGCTGAACATCAGCGGCTGGCGCACCAGCCCGTTGATGACAAGGCGATGTTGCGCAGGATCGATGTCGGGGACACCCGCATGGTGGCGTTCGAAATGCAGCGAGTTCGGCGTGATGATGCCCTGCAGCAGGTGCAGCGGCGTGCGCGAGGCACCTCCACCAGGCAGCGTCGCGTTGGGCGGCGGCGCCAGGCGCTTGATGCCTGCAGCGAATGTCGACGGATTGCCGTACTCCGACGGCCCGCGGCCAGGGCTGCGGGACCAGGCGGGCATGCTCAGCGCGGGAGCTTCCGCACCCAGCACATTGCCGGCCACGGCAGCACCAGCGCCGGCGAGACTCAGACCCAGCAGGTGACGTCTGCTCAGCAGACCATTGCCTGCCACCTTGTCGAGCGATGTTTCATGCTTGTTGTTCTTGTTGTCATTCATGGCTCACGCTACCGGAATTTGTCTTGAAGGAAGGTTTGCTGCTACTGTTCAAACACTTTCTGAACTGCGCCAAAGCCTAAATGAAGCCATTGTCAAAAGCCATAGCGAGCGCCGCCCTCGGGCTGTTCACACAGGGAGTTCTCGCCCAGGATGAGGCAGTGTTCAATGCCATAGACATGTTGCACTGGGAAGATCGCATCTTCTCAACCACCACGGAATATCGCGGCGTTCTGCTGGACGGCAAACGGGTGGTGCGCGCACGGGCAGACGACAGTGCCAGCGCCCTGTACCAGCGCCGCAACATTGATCTGAACAGAACGCCTTACCTGCAATGGCGCTGGCGCATCGACCGCACACTGGGCACCGACATCAACGAGCGCAGCCATGATGGCGACGATTTTCCGGCACGGGTCTATGTGGTGCGCAATGGCGGCCTGACCTTCTGGCGCGCCAGGGTCCTCAACTATGTATGGTCCAATTCGCAACCGGTGGGCACGCGGTGGACGAGCCCGCTGGCAGGCATCGACACGCAGATGATTGCTGTGGACTCCGGCGACGACCTGGCCGGGCAATGGCAATGGCATTCACGGGACATTCGTGCCGACTGGTTTGCTGCCTTCGGTGAAGAACTCGACCGCATCGACGCTGTCGCCATCATGACCGACACCGACAATACAGGCGCTGCTCTGCAGGCCTGGTATGCAGATATTCTGTTCAGCGCGCAGCCTCTGCCTGCCGCAGATCCGGCCGAAACGCCGGGGGCCCCCAGCAAGGATTGAAGACGCAGCACCACTCAGAAGTACTCTCGTGGCTACCATTACTTTTCACGGCGCAGCACAGGAAGTTACAGGCTCGTGCCATCTGCTCGACTCTCCCGCCCTCGGCCGCGTGCTGCTGGACTGCGGCGTGCGTCAGGGCGGCGATGCCCTGGGGCGCATTCAGGACGAAGGCTTTCCTTTTGAACCGGGCAGCATCGATGCGGTGATCCTGTCCCACGTGCACCTGGACCATTCCGGCCTGCTGCCCACCCTGGTGAACCAGGGCTTCGATGGCCCGATCTACTGCACCGACTCCAGCCGCGGCCTGCTGCGCATCCTGCTGGAAGACGCCTCCGGGCTTTATCACCGCGACCTGGAGCACGAGAATCTGCGCCGGGCCCGCAGCGGACGGCCCGCGCTGGAAGCGGAGTACAGCGAAAAGGACGTGGAGCGGGTGCTGCATCTGTGCCAGACCAGTCCCTACGACACGCCGGTGCATCTGAGTGCCGAAGCCATCCTCACCTTCCACGACGCGGGACACATTCTGGGCTCGGCCATTGTCGAGATTGTGCTCAAGGAAAAGGGCCAGGAGCGCCGCCTGGTGTTCTCGGGCGATCTGGGCAAGACCAATTCCGTGCTGATGAACGAGCCGGCCATTCTGCACAAGGCGGATGTGGTACTGATGGAAGGCACCTACGGCGACCGCAACCACCGTTCCATCGATGACAGTCTTGCGCAGCTGGAAACCATCCTGCACGACACCTGGGCGCGTGGCGGCAACGTGATGATTCCAGCCTTCGCCGTGGGCCGCTCACAGGAAGTGCTTTATCACCTGGGCTGTCTCTATCACGCGGGCAAGCTGGACGGGTGGCAGGTATTCCTCGACAGTCCGATGGCGATAGAAGTGACCCAGGTCTACGACCGCTGGCTGAATCAGCTCGACAGCAAGGATGTGCGCTGCCTGGACAAGGCCGGCCGCGACTCGCTGGCGGAATTTCTGCCCACCCTGCAGCTGACCGGCAGCTCCGAAGCCTCCATGGCCATCAACAAGATCAAGCAGGGCGCCATCATCATCGCCGGCAGTGGCATGTGCACCGGCGGGCGCATCCGTCACCACTTCAAGCACCGCATCTGGCGCGAGAACAGCACACTGCTGTTCATCGGCTTCCAGGCGCGGGGCACGCTGGGGAGGCTGCTGGTGGACGGCATGAAGAAGATCCGCCTGTTCGGGGACGAGTACATCGTGCGGGCCCGCATCGAGACCCTGGGGGGCTTCTCTGCCCATGCGGGTCAGAGCGAACTCATTGACTGGGCGAAGCAGTTCGAGACGCAGCCCCGCTTCATGCTGGTGCACGGCGAAGCGCTGGCCCTGGAAGCCCTGTCGCAAAAACTGTGGACCGACTGCGGCATTCGCAGCGAGATTCCAGCGCGGGGCAGTGTCATCGCGTTCTGAGGCGCCTGCTGCTGACGCAAGCGTAGAGCCGCATCAAACCCGCAGCGCGCGCAAGCCTTCCGCCAGCAAGGGTGCCAGGTCAATCTGCTGGCCCGGCGCCGGAATGCTGTTGCTGGTGACGACGCGCAGACCGGCCGCCTGCATCTCCTGCAGCGCCCCCTCCGCGAAGATCCCGTGCACGCCGATGCACACCGGTGGGCACAGACCAGCGTCCTGCAGATGCCTGGCCGCCTGCTGCATGGTGCGTCCGGTGCTGATGATGTCATCCACCAGCACCGGCGTGTGTTGCAGATAAGCAGCGACATGGGGCACGGACACCTGCACGTCGCGATCGCCGAATCGCTCTTTGGTGAGCACCTCGTAAGGACACCCCGCTGCCTCGGCCACCCGGGCAGCCCATTGTTCAGATTCGCTGTCCGGGCCGATCACCAGAGGCTGCGCCACGTTCTCCCGCAGCCACTGCGCGATCGGCAGCACAGCCGTCATCGCCAGTGCGGGAATGCTGTAGACCTCGCTCAGCGCATGAATGCGGTGCAGATGCGGATCGACAGTCAGCAGCCAGTCCACCTGCTGGCTGAGCAGCCGCGCAAAATAGCGGGCACTGACGCCTTCCCCCTCATGGAACCGCTTGTCCTGACGCATGTAAGCCAGGTACGGGGCGATGATGCCGACCCGCCGGGCACCGAGATCCCGCAAGGTTGCCACCAGCAACAGCAAGGGCAAGGTCTTCTCGTCGGGGTGATGCAACTGGCACAGGATGGCCACTTCGGCGCCACGCACATCGTCGAGCACGCGGATATAGGTCTCGCCGTCGGGAAACTGTCGCAAACTCATTTGTCCCGGCTCGAACGCGGCCAGAGTCTGCAGGCAGGCCGCGAGGGCGTCCTGACCCGGCATTGAATACAACAGGCGTTTCACACCACTTCCTCCTCGATGCGCAGCACCTCGGGGTGCGCGCGGTAAAAGTCCAGGGCGTATTCCAGCTCGCCTGCGGCCTCGGCGTGCAGCGTCATCAGAGGCTGGCCCTTCTCGACGCGGTCACCCAGACGCACGTGCAGGTCAAGGCCGGCTGCCGGTGCACTGGGCGCTCCCGCCAGACCGGCCAGTCGGGAGATCACCCGATTGTTGAACAGCGCCACGATGCCGGCGCGGGGCGCCAGTATCGGAAACTGATGCGCCGCAACCGGCGGCGTCTTCATGCCCCCCTGCGCTTCGCAGATGGCGACGAATTTCTGCCACGCATGCCCACTGTCCAGAGTCTGCGCTGCCAGTGCCTGCCCTTCCCCGTGCCCGCAGACGCCCCCCATTTCCAGCAATGCCGCTGCCACCGTGAGCGCGCGCTGGCGCAGATCGAGCGGCGCGCCGGCCTTGCCCTGCAGCACGGCCAGCACATCGCGGGCTTCCAGAGCCGGGCCGACGCCGCAGCCCACAGGCTGGGAGCCGTCGCTCAGAATGATCTGCACCTGCAGGCCCAGGGCCTCGCCGGTGCGGGTCAGGAGCTGCCCGAGTCGCTCCGCCAGCGCCGGGCTGCGCACCTTGGCGGTGGGTCCCACGGGAATGTCGATCAGCACGTGGGACGAGCCGGCAGCGATCTTCTTGGAAATCACCGATGCCACCAACTGCCCTTCGCTGTCCAGATCCAGCGCCCGCTCCACGCGGATGATGATGTCGTCGGTAGGGCTGAGCGCCACCGAGCCACCCCAGGCCAGACAGGCCCCCTGCTCGTTCACCACGGCGCGCATCTGCTCGAAGCTGAGCGTGACATTGGTCAGCGTCTCCATGGTGTCGGCGGTACCGGCCGGCGAGGTGATGGCCCGGGACGAGGTCTTGGGCATCAGCAAGCCGTTCGCGGCGACGATAGCCACCACGATGGGCGTGGTGCGATTGCCCGGCAGCCCGCCCACGCAATGCTTGTCCAGCACCTGCACGCCACTGCCCCAGTCGAAACGCTGCCCGCACTCCACCATGGCGCGGGTGATGGCGATGGTCTCATCCAGACTCAGGCTGGTGGACGCACACGCGGTGACATAGGCGGCCAGCTGAATGTCAGAATAACGCTCCTGACTGATGTCGGTGATGATGGCGCGGGCAGTCTCGAGCGTGAACGGCTTGCCGTAGAGCTTGCCACGCACGTGGGACATCGACTCGACGGGCGGCGCATGCTTGAACCGGGCCTTGTCGCCTTCTTTCGCGCCCAGCAGCTGCCAGGCGCTCTCGCTGAGGGCCGCCTTCTGATGACTCAGAAAATCCCCGCGCACAATATTGAGCGTGGCAATGATGCTGCGCTCGCCCACGCATACCCGCACGCGACTCTGGGCACTGAAGCCCTCCGAGCGGCAGACATGGCAGTCCTCGCGCATGTAGACCACCGGTTCCTGATGGGTATCGATGCCTGCCCGGGTCAGAAACAGGAAGTTCTCCTCGGTACTCACTCCTGTGGTCTCCAGACAGTCGGTCATGCCGCCGCCCCGGACAACAGGGCACGTGCCTCGGCCAGAATGTGCGCCACGCTCTGCCCGTTCGCAAACTGCATGCCGGCGACATCCAGCGTGCCACCGCGATTGCGGTAGCCCATGAAGCGACTGCTGGCCGCGCCCGTATCAAGCCGCCGCAGCACACCCGTCATGACCTCGGCGTGGGTATGGCAGACAAACAGCCGCCGCTGCACGGCGGGAATCACTGCGGCCAGTGCGGCCTCGTCATGCACATACTCTGCTTCGCGGGCATCCCGCGGAATGCGGAAGCGGCCCGGCTCGACAATGGCCACGACCGAGCAGCTGATGCCCTCGGCCTGCAGCAGATCCGCAGCCTCCAGAGCGGCCTGCAGCTGATACGAGCCCAGCGCCAGCAATTGCAGGGGGGCGTTGGCCTCGTGCCGCAGCAGCAGCGCGCCATCCCGCACCGCCTGCTGCGCCTGTGCGGCGGTGCAGTGCTGGGGCCCGACATTCTTGGCTGCCACCACCGTAGCCACACGCCCGCGGGTACCGAAAAGTCCCCGCACCACGGCGACGGCGGAATTGGCATCAAACGGAAAATACACCGGGGCCACATCCGCCATCTCGCCCAGCCAGGCCTCGCACAGCGTCGGGTCCTGGTGGGACTGCTCGTTCTTGCCGTTCTCCCACGTGTGGGAGCTTGCCAGCACCGGCACTGACACCCAGTCCACCGCGCGCCCGGTCTCCAGCGTGTGTCGCGCGAAGATCACTTCCTGGCGCATGGCACCCAGCATCTTGACCGCGAAGGCCTCGTAACTTACCGCCAGACTGAGGCCCTGCTTGTTGGCCAGAGCAGCGCTGATGACCGCCTCTTCATTGAGCGCCGTGATCACAGCGCCCTGCAACGATTCCGCCACACCCTTCTCGGGCGACGTGACCCGGTGCTGCAGCAGGTCGAGTGTCTTGTTCATGCGATTGCTGCGCATCTCATCAGGATTGCCGACCCGCATGCGCTTCTGCGGATTGGCCAGCGCCAGTGCGCACACCCACTCGTCGATGGCCGCCATCGGCGCAGTATGGGACGTCAGGGCAATGTCCTGCGGGTCGGGCAGCACCGGCGCGCTAACCTGCAGCTTGCGAAGGCAGTGATCGCGTTCCTGAACCCGCTGCTGGGCAGCGTGGGTCTGCAGCGTGGCGATGGCGTCCTGCAATGCTTCTGGCGGCACGTGCAATTCGGCGCAGCCCTCATTGAACAACGTGCGGGTCAGCTCGTCCGTCGCTCCACTGCCTGGCAGCGGCAGATTGTGGGCGGCGTTGGTGCCGGCACCCGGAAAGCCATAGCCCTTGACGGTCTCGGCGATGGCATAGGGCAACAGCACCGGGTAGCTGGCAAGACCATCCTTGATGGCCTCGTGCTGCTGGGTCAGACGCTCGGCCATGTGCAGAATGGCCCACGCGAAAGCGGCCGGATCGCGTCCGTCGATGTCGATCGGCTCGAAGCCGTTCAGCTGCAGATGTTCACGGAACCAGTGCACGCCGCCAGACTGGGACATGGTAGTGCGCTGGTCGATGCGGCGGCCGTTGGCAATCATCACAGGCATCACCAGCCCGGTGTCTTCGCCCCGCCACCAGCGTGCCGCCCAGTCGCTGCCGCGCTGCTCCTCGAAGGCGCCGTCACTGAGAAAACTGACCAGCTCCTGGCCGGGTAAAGGCATGTGTACATACTGCAGGCCGGCGAAGCCCAGGTAGCAGCCTTCGCTGATGCCGCCGGCGGTATAGACGTTCACATGGCTGCCCAGCGGCGCGGCAGGACGTCCGTCGGGACCGGTCTCGTAGCTGTAGAAGTCCTGACACAAGCGGCTGAGCCCGGCGTCGGTCAGCGGGTAGCGGGCGTCCTGTTCCGGTTCAAGATTGCGGGTCAGCACGTTCACGGCATCAATCGCGGCGACACAGTGTCCCTGCCCCATGACCCATGCCCGGGTCTTGCCCGACAGTGCATTGGCCAGCAGATAGCCGACGTAGGCTGGCACGATGTTCAGCGCGCCACCGGTATGCCCCTCGGGCACAGGCTTGAAATCGGCCGCCGCCAGCGCGCGCCCTTCCAGAGACACCTGTCGTGCGTAAGTCATGTGCGCCGTCAGCCACAGGCCCATGCTCGACAGGCGGTCTGCCGCTGCAAACAGCTGCCATGCGCGCTGCGCCGGGCACTGCCCGGTGATGTCCAGATACTCCACAAGAGCGGCCACACGCTCGCGGGTATCAACACGGTGGGCGATCACCCCGAGGCCGTTGCGCCATTGTTCCTGCCATTCATTCATGTGTGCTCCCCAGAGCCTGTGCGGTGATAGCGGCAAATTGCCTGAACATCTCGTCCATTTCATTGACTGGCGTCAAGGCAATGACGACCTGGCTGGCGGCGCTCTGCAGCCTGCCGGCGCGTGGCGCCTGCGTATTGATTTTCGTGTCCAGCGCGATGCCGAACACCTGCAGGTCCTGCAGTATGCGCGCCCGCACCAGAGGCTGGTTCTCGCCCACGCCGCCGCCGATGCACAGCGCATCCAGGCCGCCAAGCACGGCGACGGCCGCGCCGATTGCCTTGCGAATACTCCAGCAATAATGGGCCAGCGCCTGTTCAGCTGCCGGCAGTGCACTGGCAAGCAGCGCACGCATGTCGCCCTTGCCGGGTGCAAGTGCCGCGAGTCCCGCCTCATGCATGAGGCACTGGCGTATCTGCTCGGCGCTCATGCCCTCCTGTTGCAGCAGATGCAGCACGATGCCCGGGTCCAGTGTGCCGCTGCGCGTCGCCATCACCAGACCTTCCAGAGGCGTGAAGCCCATGGTGGTGTCGAGCACCTGATCGTCCTTCCACGCCGTGAGCGAACACCCGCTGCCCAACTGCAGGGTAATGAGGCGACGTGGACCGGGTGCGCCATCAGCAGGCTGCACCTGGCGCCACTGACTGCGGTGCGCGAGACCGTGGAAGCCGTAGCGCCGCAACGGCCAGCGCGGCGACAGCGTGGCAGGAAGCGCATACACCGCAGCCACATCGGGCAATTGCCCGTACAGGCCTGAGTCGAACACGGCATATTGCGGCACGTCCGGCCAACGTTCGCGCACGGCAGCCACCAGTCGCAAAGCCAGGGGATTGTGCAAGGGCGCCAGCGGTGCCCAGTGGGCAATGCGCGCCAGCAGGGAGTCGTCCATGCGGGAGGGGAACTCCTGCACGGCGCCGGCATGCACGATGCGATGCAGCACGGCATGCGGCGCCTCGGCGCTGGCACTCAGTTGCTCCCGCAAGCCCGCCTCCAGCGTGCCAGGTGCCCCTTCCAGACGCCGCTCCCACAGAGGCTTTCCGGTCAATGCACAGGCGGCCAGCTTCAGTGTGGCACTGCCGGCATTGCACATCAGTATGCTGTTGTCACTGAGGGGCCAGGTCATCTGCTTACAACTCCTCGACGGCAATGCCGTCCACAATGGCGAACACCTGCCAGCGTTGCAGGTCTTCCCAGAGAGCGGAAACTTTGGTGACGGTGTGGGCTGCAACATAGCGCACAACCCCTTCCGGCGACTGTTCGCCGGACCACCCCGTCATCTGGAACAGGGGCATTCCGGAGCCTACTCCCTTGCAGGGGCCCGACCAACCGGCGAGAATGCCGCAAACCCGCCGTTCGGAACCCAGACAGGAGATAACGATCATGCCAATGCCCATCCGTTCCTTTGCCGCCCTGACTGCCCTTGGTGTACTGGGTGCCCTCACTCTGGGCGCTGGCCCCGTATTGTCGCAGCTTCCCATTTCAGTGCCGGGTACCACGGAAGTGCAGCCACCTTACGCGCTGGACTTCAACGAGCCCATGCCCACCGGCGTGTCCCCGGAACTGACCGCCGAAGCGGTATCCATCACGCAGCAGTTCGTGGGCACGCTGCTCCCGACGCTGCAACTGGCCATTGCCTCTGGCGGCCCGGTGCATGCAATAGAAGTTTGCGCGGTGGAAGCTCCCGCTATTGCGGCACGCCTGAGCGAACAGACTGGCTGGGATGTCTCCCGCGTCAGCCTGAAGGCTCGCAACAGCAGCGCTGCCGCGCCCGACTTCTGGGAAACCACGATCCTGAATCTGTTCGATCAGCGGCAGCGCGGCGGTGAGCCGGGGGCCAGCCTGAATACGGCTGAAACCGTCTCCGGCCAGTTCCGCTACATGCAGGCACAGCCAGCGGCACCACTCTGTCTGACCTGCCATGGCACGGACATCAGCGAAGACGTGATGAGTGCCTTGCAGCAGCGCTATCCCAATGACATGGCAACGGGTTACCTGGAAGGGCAGATCCGCGGCGCGATCAGTCTCATCAAGGACCTCTGAACGCGCGCGGCAATCATGGTGCAGTAATCTCAGACCCGCACGGTATAGACATCGCAATGGATGCCGTGCAGTACGGCGTTGGCAGTGGAACCGAGCACGGCTGCCTTGACGGCGCCCTGCCCGTGACTGCCGATGACCAGCAGATCGACATGCAGACTTTCTGCCAGCCTCTTGATCTCTGACGCAGGTTTGCCGCGCAGGAAATGCACCGCTTCTGCCGGCAGGGAAGGACATGCCTTCCTGAGCAATTCGCGGGTCTGTTTTGCCACCGTCTCTTCGTACTCGCGCTGGGCCAGCACAAAATCCCCCATGTTCAACTCGTAGGAATAATTGCCCACCAGGGTATCAAACACCTGTGCCACGCTGACTTTGCTTGCGGTGCCCGCCAGCGCCATGCCTCTGGCAAGCACTTTGATCGACTCTTCGGAACCGTCTATGGCAATCATGACATGCGTGTAGTCACTCATCGTCTCGTACTCCCTCGTTGTATATCGCTGCGTATTTGACCACTTCAGACTGAGCATAGGCCTCATGGCTGAATGCAGCAACGACATACATCAAAGGAAAAGACTGTAGAACTGTGTACAGACGAGCTTCCGTCCAGGCAAAAAAAAGGGGAGTACTCCGTGGAATACTCCCCCTCTTGGACCTTCTTTCGCCAGTCAGCCTGTGCTTAGTCGACGATTTTCAATTTTGCTGCCCACCAGGGCGTAATGGCCGGCAGAATGGTGAGAGTCCAGATGACGACCCACGCTGTCAGTGGCATCAGCAGCGTCAGCTCGGGGAACTGGGCGACAGTGATGACTGCCAGCACGACGGGAATCACACCCGTTTCCCTGATGGCACTCATGAACAGTTTGTCTTTCATGTTCAGATTCGTGGGCAGCATGGAGACCATGACGGCCAATGGACGCGCCAGCAGCATGAACAATACGGACACGATAAACCCCATCACTGCAGTGTCCGCCAGATCACCCAGGGAAACGAAGGGCCCGACCATCATGAAGATCATGGGCTTGGAGATACTTTCAATCTTGATCTCCATCGTATGCAGGGTTTTCTGGAAGGCGTGATTGTTGTGGTTGTAGTTGGCAAGCAGGCCGGCGATGAAAGCGGCGAGGAAGCCGTTGCCGTGGAGAGCCTGTGCCAGCACGAACGTCACCAGCGGGACTGCCAGGACGATTGCGAAATCGTAGGCTGACTCCGCCTCACCCGTATTCTGGTGATGAGTGGACTTGTACTTTTCATAGCTGTACATGAACCCCCAGCCGATAACACCAGCAATCGTTCCGAACAGGAACTGACGCCCCAGGCTCATCATGTTGTCCGCACTGAACAGACCGCTGGTCAACGCGGCAGTGGTTTCCACTGACGTCCCGGCCAGAATCATGGTGGCCAGTGCGCCCACGAAGATCGCGCCTACCGCATCATTCACCGCGCTTTCAGCAACCGACAGGCCCGCCAGACGCTTGTACTGGTCCTTGAAGGCAACCTTTTTCAATGTGGGAATCAGTGCAGCCGGATCGGTTGAGCCGATAATCGCCGCAAGCAGCGCAGCGGTCTTTCCATCAAGGCCCAGCAGAAGAAGCAGAGGGAACATGATGAAGAAGGTGATCAGATAGCCGACCACGGCCAGCATCATCAAAGGGTAGGCAATTTTCAAGAAGTCCAGTCTTTCAACTTCATCACCACCCCCTTTCAGGATGATGGCAGCCAGGGCTGTACACACCACCACTGGGATCATGATCTGCGGTGCAATTGGCGCCAGCGCATCATGAAGAATGATGCCGACCAGCAATTGCAGCGTGAAATTCGGGAATACTGTGCCTTCGGCAAGCTTGCTGCAGGCCCAGCCAAACACCAGGAAAAGCCCGAGACACCAGAGAGTCTGAGCAATGGCAGCCTCTGCTCCAGGCAGGTGAGCAAGATGCTCCAGAATTTGCGGAGCCACCATATTGAGGAGGTAGGCACCCAGAAACAGACCAACAATTTTTGCGTAATTCATAGCAGCGATTCTTCTTGTTAAGGTGTTTGGACGGACATTTGCCGGGCTAAAAACCCCCCGAACACTAGCTACTTTCGCCAGCACCGTCAACAAAATCCGCTCTGGTACACCGCCAAATCACCTTGCTGAATGCGGCAGCGTGACACACACAGGGGGTCAGGCTACTGTTTATATCCTTGCAGGAATTGCGCATAAAAAAACGGGGAGGAGGGCACGGCCCCTCCTCCCCCAAGCACTTTACTACCAGCGTCAAACCTTGGATCAAAATTCTGCTGTGGCGATTACTGCGGCATGCGCGCGGCGCGGATTTCCACCTCGACAAGCCAGCCCTCCCGCACCAGCCCGGCGATCTGCACGAAGGAGCGCACGGGTTTCAGCGGATTGATGTCGGAACCGAAGAACTGCCGGTAGCCACGATTGAAGCCTTCGAAGTCCAGCGTGCCATCCGGGTTCGCCAGCGCAAACACACGCACCTGAATGATGTCTTCGAGGGACCAGCCCAACTCTTCCAGCGTGGTCTTGTAGGTCTCGAAAATCTGGATGGCCTGCTCTTCCATGTTGCCCCAGGTGCCGTCCTCTTTCGGAACAGCGCCAGCACCACTAAGGTAGAGCGTCTCTGCGCCCGTCGGAATGGCGATCACGTTGTTGAAGTTGGTGCCCTCCTGAAAGCGCTGGATGGTGGGAGCAGCTTCCTGCGCCGAGGCCACCGGAGAAAGGCTGACGTCTTCGGCACCGCAGCCGGCCAGGGCCATGACGCCGGGCAACAGCAGGAGGCGGGCGCGGCTCAACAAGTTCATGGTCATTCAGTGTCTCCTGGCCTCAGCGGCCGAGTGTGTTGATGTAACTGACGACGTTCAGGATGGCCGTGTCATCAGCCAGCGCAGCCGCCATGGGCACCATCTGGGCGCCATAGGTGTCGTCTGCATGGGTGCCGCGATAGCCAGCCTTGAAATTTTTCAGCTGGGCAAAGAGGTACCAGTCGTTCTGACCCGCCAGTGCCGGCGCGCCCAGGGCCTCGTTACCCTGCGCGTCCGCACCATGGCAGGTGGCACAGGTGCCGTAGAGCGGCTGTCCGGCCGCAGCGTCGCCATTTGTCAGCGTGATCTCGGCAGGCCTGTACTCCCAGCTGCCAATCCAGCCCAGCAGATCGGCGATACTTTCATCAGTCAGCGGCACAGCCATCGGACGCATCTCAGTGCCCGGCACATCCATCTCGTGAGTGCCCCGCACGCCAGCCCGGAAGTTTTCCAGCTGACGCTTCAGATACCAGGGTTCCATGCCGGCCAGACGCGGCCCCCGGATCCCTTCACTGCCCATGCCATCCGCGCCGTGGCAGGTCATGCAGTAGCGGTCGTTGTAGTATTCAGAGCCTTCCGTCTGCGCCAGCGCATGCGTCGACAACAGGGACCCGAGCAGCAGGCCGGATACAGCTACACCTTTCTTCATCATGGTCTTCAAACTCCTTCCAGATTCCAGTAACTGCCCGCCGGAACGGGCGCTGTATTGCGAGGGCAAAGACCTCATGCGGCGCTGCGAACGCGTTGATCCATGTCCGCCAGGGCCCAGTGGGCAGAAAGAATCGCGCTCTCCTGCCAGGCGCCGTGGAAACTGATCTGGTCGCCAATCATGTAGTGACGGCCCAGAGCCGGCGCCTGCAGCGTGTGGTAGAGCCCTTCTTCTTCCATCGTCATGCCGCCGCCGGAACGCCCCCAACGTGCCGAGCAACCCAGCATGTGGTTCATGCGGTGCCAGGCGATGGTGATGGGCTTCTCCACCATCTGCCGGTAATTCGAGTGCAGCTTTTCGCCGCCCTTGAGCAGCCATTCGACCCGCTCGGCCTGGGACATGCGCGTGAACTCGCCGCCATTGCCGAAGTCGTAGGCCGCCAGAATCACGCCCTTATCCTTGTGGATGCCGTGGCTGGGGTACCAGAGCTGACGGATCGGCGCGCTGGTCCAGCTGATGCCGCCGTAGATCTCCTCTTTCTCCCAGAAGCGTTCCTTTGCCTGGAAAGCGCCCTTGATGGCTTCGCCACGACGGATGTATTTCATCGCCTGCATGTAGTCGCCCGGCAGGTTGTGCTCGATGCCGGCCATGAAGTGAGCGGGGATGCAGTTGAAGCAGTAATCAGCAGTGATGGGCTGGGGCACGCCGTCCTGCAGGTAAACCACCTCGACGCCCGCTTCTTTCACCATGACGGACATTACGGGAGTCTTGTACTTGACGCGGTCACCCAGCGCACGGGTAAAGCCGGCGATGATGCGGTCCATGCCGCCGACAGGCTGCATCAGGAGCGGGCCGGTCTCGCCCTCGTTCGCTGTCAGTGTCTGGGAGATCAGCCGGCTCTTCATGAGGTGCTTGAACTCAATGATCTCCTTCTGCACGCCGTGATCGATGAAGCCACCGCTGACATAGCCATTGCGGTTGCTGCCTTTGTAGTTCATTTCACGATCCAGCGAACCGAACTGGCGAATCAGACCCATGATGGTCTCCGCTTCAGATTCGGAGAACGGCTGATCCAGCTGTGCGGTAGTGAAAGACTTGGCAAACAGTTCGCCGAGGAAGCCACGCACATTGGTGGACACATCGGCATTGCGGATGGGCTTGCCGTCCAGCATCGCGTCGTCCTGAATCAGGGCCGTCTTGGATTCGTTGATGAAGACTTCGAGGTCTACGCCCAATTCCTTGCAGTAGGAGAGCAGGTTGCGGTGGGTGCTGGGGATACGGGCGGCACCGGCGTTGAAGTACATATGGGGCTCGTTGTCCCACTCACATACCTGGCGGTTGCCGATCTCGTCCACCACGTCGCCGGAGCGTACCGTCATCACACGGCCACCGGCACGATTCGAGGACTCCAGCACCGTGACATCGTAGCCCGCTTTCGCCAGTTCCCAGGCGGCGGTCAGTCCGGAAATGCCGGCGCCAAGAATGACGGCAGTGCCTGCGCCAGGCGCCGGGGCTGCCAGCACTGGTCGGGTCAGGGCAGCAACCGCTGGCAGCATGCCCAGGGCTGACCCCACCCGGATCAGGGCACCGGTGCCGAAGGTAGCACCCAGCAGGTTCATGAATTCACGTCGGCTGACAGGGTTAGTCATAGTGCTTGCTCCATTCTTGTGGCGGTTGTCAGAATGACCTCGAGGTCTTCCCTCTGTGACACTGCCCGTTCGAGCTTAAAAACGGAGCGGCTGTCACTGGATTGAGCGCAGTATTGGCCTCCCCGCGGATGAATTTCCTTCCATCCCTCTCCCTATCTTCTCCCGGAATCCTCCTGAACCTCCCGCCCGCGCCTTCCGGGCACCTCCACCACTTCTCCCCGCACGCGATACTGGTACTTATCTTGCAAATGTCTGCTCTGACGACGCTCGCAAAGGCGCCGGCGCGGGCCGCCGCGGGTGAATCCCAGGCGCTTCTGCAACGGCACGAACCAAAAAGAGGCAGGTGCCCCCTGACGTCGCACCAATTCGCACCAGCGGTGACTCGATGAATGAAGCCTTGAACAGAACACTGCAGATCGGTCCCTTCGCGATCTCGCGAGGGGCCGGCACCATCACGCTTGGCGATGCCGAGAACAAGGTGTCTCCCCGCAGCATGGAGGTACTCATCCATCTGGCGGAAAACGCCGACCGCATTGTCAGCAGCGAGGAGTTGCTGAGCCGGTTCTGGAGTTCCGTGGCGTCAGATCACGCCATTCACAAAGCCATTGCCGAATTGCGCGCCGCCATGGGAGACAGCGTGCGGCGTCAGCGTTACATCAAGACGGTGCCCAAGCGCGGCTACAAGCTGCAGGTGTCTGTGCTTGCCGACAGCGCCGTGGTCCTTCCCGAGACGCCGTCGCTGGGCAAACGGTTCCTGGCTGCCTGGGAACTCATGGATGCTCGCCTGCTGGCCGTAGGGTTCTGCGCAAGCCTGGTACTCATCGCACTGTTCTGGGTAGCGGATCTGCAACGGCGCGGCGCAGCGGCCGATGGCCTGGTGATCGGAGTGCCGCCTTTCCGCTTCGAGAGCAATGGCATCGAGACCAACCGCTATCTTGTGGATGGCCTGACCAGTACCCTCATCAATGATCTGTCCATGCTCAACTCCCTGAGTGTGGTGTCGCTGCTGGACATTCCTGCGTCGAGCGCGCGGCTGCCAGGCCAGGTCAGCCATGTGTTGCAGGGCACCTTGATTCAGGCGGAGGACAGGCTGCGGGTGATCGTGAATCTGGTCCGCGCGGAAGATGGCGTCCAGGAATATTCAGGCCGCTTCGACATGTCCGAGGGCGATCTGTTCGCCATTCAGGACACCATCGTCACCAACATTGTCAGTGCGCTGGAGATTCATCTGTACGCCGAAGAGCGCGCCCGCATGCAGGACTGGGGCACCCACGACGCCATGGCCTACGACCGCTTCATGAAGGGCGAATTCCACAATGCGCAGTTCAACCCTGCCGACTGGGAACTGGCCATTGCCTTCTACGGGGAAGCCATCTACCTTGACCCCGGATTCATCAATGCCTATCTGGGCGTGGCAGCTGCCGCCAACAATCTTTCGGTGTTTGCCCGCATCCCGAAGAAACAGGCTCTCATCGCACTGGTCGCCGAGGTGCACCGCGAAGTCGCGACGCTGGACCGGGAGAATGCGGCGCTGCAGTCCATTCGAGCCATCGAGACGCGGATGGCGGGCAATGAATATCATCAGGAGGAAGCGCTGCTGCGGCAGCAGATTCTGTCCGGCAATCCCCCCCCGTTTGCGATGGCCCACTATGCGCTGCTGCTGATTGGCGCGCGGCTGTACGACGAAGCCTCGCAGTTTCTGGACAAGGCGGCGGAGGTCGGCCCTTTCGAGATTTCGCCCGACGAGATCTGGAGCTATCGCGTGTCGCTGCTGCCCCCCGAAGACGCCATCGTGGCCCGCAAGCTGGAACTGCAGGTACGCCCCAAGCATATTGGCTATCTGGGAGCCGTGGCACGGGAGTTGAATTACACCGGCAATGCGCCGGAGTCCGAGCCTTTTCTGGAACGCCAGCGACAGGCTGACACTGAAGGGATATCTACGGATTACACCCGCGCCGTCATCGAAGCCTGGCGCGGCCGCCTGCGTCTGGACAGCGATGCCTTTGCCGCAGAAGTCGCCAAGGGTCAGGATGCCGCCTTTACCAATGGCGTAGTGAGTTTCATCAATGGTGATCTGCGACTCGGCACGCAGTTCTGGAGCGGGCTGCATCCGCTGCAGAAGCGCTGGCTGCTGAATACTACCCATGCCAGCGAGCTGTATTTTCCGGACACGCTGATCGACAACCCTGCCTATCAGGCCTTGCTGGAGTCTCTGGATGTGGGACTGTCCTGGCAGCGCACGCTGATGGAAGGCGTGATGGTGATGCAGGGGGTAACGGGCGTCGCCCTGAGTGAGACTGCCTATCAGCACTATCAACAGGGCACGTTCATGAGTCGCAACAATCTATGGGGTCAGGCTGAGTCCGCGCCCGACTGAGCCCCGCGTCAGCGTTTGCGCGTGATGAACAGTTCGGGGTGCAGGCTGCCTTCGTAGTAGTTCTCGCCTGCCTGCAGCGCCTGCTGTACCTGGTCGATGGCGGCCGCGCAGTCGCCCTCGACACGCCAGGCCAGCACCGTGGAAGCACTGATTTCTCCCGTCTGCAGACTGAAAATGCGCGCCTGACTGCCATCGGCATTCACCACACGCCATCGGTAACTGCTGACCTGCGCTTCGGCGCGCTCCGGCTGACCGAAGACAGAGATCAGCATCGCCGCACTGGTATGCAGGTCGAGCACGAGAGCGTGTTTGTCATTCCCGCCAGCAATGTGGTTCATCTGCTACTCCTGTGAAATTGCCTTGCGATTGTCATGTTGCCGCACGTGCAAACGCCAGAGCATCGCAACCACCAGCACATTGGCACTGGCAAGCAGTGCCAGCACCAGCAGCGGCACCTGCGGATCCCCATCGGTAATCAGCCACGCAATCAATGCCGGTGCCAATGCCTGCGCCAGAAGCGACGGGCGGGCCAGTTGCCCCATGACGCGGGCATAGCGCTCTACCCCGAAGATTGCCAGCGGCAGTGCCCCTTTGGCAATGGACAGAATGCCATTGCCGGCGCCGTAAAGAATGATGGCCAATGCTGTAACCGCAAATCCACTCGCCAGCAACACCATGCCCAGTGCCATCAGGCCCACGGCGATGGTCAGCGTCCACAACGGATGGTGCCGCTCCCGGTTGGCCGCCTCCAGAATGCGGCCGCCCACTTGCGCCGGGCCGATCAGGGCGCCAATCAGTACCGCCTCGTCGATGGACAAGCCTCGCCCGGACAGCAGCAGAATCAAATGCACTGACACCAGAGCACCGATGGCGCCTGCAAACATCAGCGTCAGCATGATCAGCACCTTCTGTCGTTGCTCCTGGGGCGTGAACACGAATGGCACACTGACATGGGTCGGGTCGCTGCGACGGTTCCTGCGCACGTAAGCTGGCAGCGCGGCGCGGATCATCGGCAGACAGATCAGCAGCAGAATGGCGGCATAGACGAAGCAGGTGCCGCGCCAGCCGAAGGCCTCCAGCAACCAGGCCGACAACGGCCAGGAGACTGTGCTGGAGAAGCCACCCCACAAGGTGAGTGCGGTAATGGCCGAGCGCGCCTTCATGCCGTAGATCTGCCCGAGCGTGGCAAACGCTGCGTCATAGAGCCCGGCGCCCATGCCCATCCCCAGTATCATCCATCCCAGAATGTAGAGCCACAGCGTGCCCGCCGTGCCAACCACCACCAGACCGGCGGCGATGGTCACGCAGGAAATCGTCAGCACATAGCGGCCGCCATGCCGGTCGATGGCCACGCCGACTCGGGGCGCCACGATGCCCGCTACTACCAGTCCGATGGAGAGCCCGCCGACGATCCACACCAGCGGCCAGCCGGTGTCCCCGGAAATGGAAGAAGCGAGAATGGCCGGCAGGTAAAAGGTGCCGCCCCACGCGAAGATCTGCATGATGCCCAGGGCGGAGATCAGCCAGAGTCTGCGGGGGGCTCCGGCACTCACAAAGCGGAGCCCAGTGCCATGCGGGCATGCAGCTTTTCGGCCGACTCCTTGCGCTCACTGTAACGGTCAGTCAGATATGCCGAATTGTCGCGAGTAAGCAGCGTGAACTTCAGCAGCTCTTCCATCACGTCCACCACACGGTCGTAGTAAGGCGATGGCTTCATCCTGCCTTCCTCGGTGAATTCGTCATAGGCCTTGGCGACCGAGGACTGATTGGGGATGGTCAGCATGCGCATCCAGCGCCCGAGCACGCGCAGCTGGTTGACCGTGTTGAAACTCTGGGAGCCGCCACATACCTGCATCACCGCTAGGGTACGTCCCTGCGTGGGACGTACGGCCCCCAATGCCAGAGGAATCCAGTCGATCTGCGCCTTCATGACACCCGACATGGCGCCGTGGCGCTCGGGGCTGGTCCACACCTGCCCTTCGGACCACAGCACCAGTTCGATCAGCTCGCGCACCTTGGGGTGCTCCGCCGTAGCACCGTCGGGCAGTGGCAGGTCAGTGGGGTCGAACAACCGGGTCTCGGCGCCCATCGCCTGCAGCAGGCGCTCGGCCTCCAGTGTCAGCAGCTTGCTGTAGGAACGCTGCCGCAGCGAACCATAGAGCAGCAGGATGCGAGGCGCGTGGGTGGAAGGCGTAGGCCACAGGCGAGACGCGTCGGGCGTGTGGAACAAGTCGGGGGCGAGATTGGGAAGCGTGGTCGTCATGGCAGGCATTAATTGCAGTGAATGTGCAGGCAATGTAGTGGAGGGGGCGGTGACTGGCAAGCACGACGGCCCCGACCGTGTTCACCATGAACGCGACCGTGCGTTCCGAGTTGCAATCCTCGCTGAACACTTGCTAACTATGCAAATGCAATATTTATTGTTACATTTGCGTACATGATCACAAGACGACTTCTCACTCTACTGCGGGATCGACTGAATGGCAGCGCCTCTGTTGCGCTGCTGGGGCCCCGTCAGGTTGGCAAGACAACGCTGGCTTTTGCCTTGAAAGACGCACTGCCAGCAGTCTATCTCGACCTGGAGAACAGGACGGACCTGCTCAAGGTTCAGGATATTGAAGCATTCCAGCAGGCCAATCCCGGCAAGCTCATCATCCTCGATGAAGTGCAGCGACTGCCTGAAGTCTTCGCTCCGATCCGAGGGTTGATCGACGCCGAGCGGCGCAAGGGCCGCAAAAACGCCATGTTTCTTTTCCTCGGCTCCGCCTCCATAGAACTGTTGCGGCAATCCAGTGAGAGCCTGGCCGGACGAATAGCCTTTGTCGAACTATTCCCCATCGATGTTCTGGAGTACCAGCAGCCGGGCGATGACCAGCTGAAACTGAATCAGCTCTGGCTGCGTGGCGGTTTTCCCGAAAGCGTGCTTGCAGGCGATGACCCCCTGAGTTTGCGCTGGAGGCAGGACTTCATCAGGACCTATCTGGAGCGAGACGTCCCCGCACTCGGTCCGCGCGTGCCGGCCGCCACGCTCGAGAGGCTGTGGATGATGCTGGCCCATTCCCAGGGCGGGAATCTGAATGCCGCTGGCCTTGCAAGTTCACTGGGAGTAGCCGGTGTCACTGTGACGCGTTACGTGGACCTGCTTGTCGATCTGCTGCTTGTCCGCAAACTTCTGCCCTATACACACAACACCAGGAAGCGTCTGGTGAAGTCACCTCGCGTCTATGTCCGCGACAGCGGCATCACACATGCTCTGCTGAATATCGGCTCATTCAATGACCTGCTTGGCCATCCGGTTGCGGGCACGAGCTGGGAAGGGTTTGTGATCGAAAATATCCTGGCTGTGCTGCCAGTGGGCGTGCAGCCTTTTTACTACCGCACGTCGGGCGGAGCCGAGATTGATCTGGTGCTGGAGTTTCCGGATCAGCCACGCCGCCTCTACGCAATAGAGATAAAACGTAGCCCGTCCGCTGGGCTTGCCCGCGGATTCCACGAAGCCTGCGCCGACATCGAGCCAACGCATCGATTCCTGGTACACGGTCAGACTGATGCGTTCCCGATGCTTGGGGATATTCAGGTGGTGGGGCTGCGGGGATTTCTGGAAAGGTTAAGGGAATGAAGCCGACAGGCGAAATGAGAAGAGCGGGCAGCCTGCGGCTGTCCTGCGCGCTGCGCGCTTGTCGAACCAGGGAGTTCTATCGATCAGGGAAACCAAATAAAAAAGGGCCCTCTTTGGAGGACCCTTTTTTATTTGGTGCACCCGGAGTGCGCCAAAAAAATCCGTATGTAATTGTATTTATAACCTTTTATTATTTGAGAGCCAACAGCAGCGCAGCTTAGACAACAATTCTTGTCTTATGCTGTAACATGCCTTATCTTCCAATTTCATCATTTTTTGATAGGTAGGAAGGTACTTACAATGCCCAAGCGAGCGAAAGAGTTAAGTGTAACGGAGATAAACCGCTTGTCCTTTGCAGTAAGTAAAGACGGCAAGCAGTACAACGCGCTACACGCCGTCGGAGGTGTTGCGGGCTTGATGTTACAGGTTACGCCGAATAATGCTAAGTCTTGGATTTATCGCGCTCAGGTGGGTGTTAAACGACGTAATATCGGACTGGGAGCATATCCTGATGTCCCGCTTATAGAAGCACGTAAAAAAGCACGTTTAATGCAGGATAACATTCGGGAAGGTCGAGACCCCGTTGAAGAACGTCGGGCTTCAAGACAGGCGCTGATAAACTCTCAATTATCATCAAAAACCTTTGAATGGGCTGCGCGTGAGTTTCTCAAAACTAAAAAATTCCGTAGTCCGCGAAGTTCGGATATTTTTATCCGTAGCCTAGAAAATCATGCCTTCCCACATATCGGGAAATTGCTTGTCCATGAAATCGAACTTGCACACATTAAGCAGGTATTAGACCCGATCTGGGACTCAAAACCAGAGACCGCCAAAAATGTGCAGCGACGCATAGAAAATATCTTGAGTTATTGCTCAGTCCACCAGTATCGGGACAATACCAATCCTGCCAGGTGGAAAGGATTTTTAAGCACGATATACACACACCAAGACAAATTGGACAAAGGTCATTATACGGCGCTTGATATTGAGGCTATGCCCGAATTTATGCAGCGTCTGCAAAAGCAATCCGGCACTGCTGCGCGGGCGCTTGAATTTTTGATCCTTACAGCAAGCCGTACAAACGAAGTTGCTGGTGATAAAAGAATTGGCAAACACGGTATTACTTGGGGGGAAGTCGATTTTAAAACGAAGGTCTGGACAATACCGGCTGTAAGGATGAAAAAAGGTATTGAGCACCGAGTACCGCTGACCGATCCTGCCATTAAAATTCTTCAGTCCCTACCCGTTGGCGCTCCCGAAGATCAGATATTTTCTGGCCGTAACGGTGAAATCCCATCGAATAATTTTTTAAGCGCAGTCCTTAAAGGGATGGGTGTTGATGTCACGACTCACGGATTTAGATCGACGTTTAAAGACTGGGCAAGGGAGTTTACAGAATACGACGACGAAGTTTCAGAACTCTCTTTAGCACACATCAACAGCGATGCAACACGGGCGGCATATCGGCGAAAGGATATGATTGATAAACGCCGTTTACTGATGAGTGAGTGGGCGCAATTTTGTAATCACGGATTGCCAGAGGCAAAGTCAGACAACGTAGTGGAGATTGGGGGGCGCAGAAATGTCAGCTTATGAATTCGATAGTTGGGAGCAGTATATCTACCGTCGAGATCTACATGGTAAAGACGAAAACCCTGAATTGATTGACCATTTTGCAGAAAAGATAACAAAACCCGACTTGGGGGAATTCTGCAATCATCATTTGCAGCAAATCAGAGAAGCAATGAATCAAGTAGGGCTTCCGGGTTTATGTTTGGGGGGAATCCTACCGCCATATTTTCCCAGCAATGACGATAATTTAGACATCAATAAGTTGGATGAAGGCACTGTAAGAGTTTTCTTAGGTGAAAGGTGGGCCGAAGTATTCTCTTTGACTGAAAGGGTGCAATGGTTGATCGACGCGAAGCAGTTGGAATCTCTGCCTGCTTACATGTACATGCTCGGGCAAGCGGTAGCGTCACTAACTATGCCCCGTGATAGCTTAATGGCGTCCTACAAGCGCATTGCAAGGGTAGAACAAGAGCGCAGCAAAGGTTTAAAGCGATTATGGAGTCAAAAGAGAGATGTAAAAAGCCATGCAAAGGAAATGGCTGATAACCTCTGGTCTTCCGGCGGATCGAAATCTATTCGCACTGGGGAGATGGCAGAAAAGGTTATGGAGATTTTAGAAAAACATCCTGATGTCGAAAAAAGTAAACTTCCGAAGATACCAACTATAAAGGAATGGATGAGAGAGGTGGCGAGAGAAAAATATCCGGATGCCATGAAAGCAGGCCCGCCAACGAAAAAATGAGTTAATTAGATGTGCACTAATTATATTTAATGTGCATACCATAAATTTCATCTACATGTATTAATTGGGATTATGAGACTTGTATCCACTGATATGAGTTGCAATTATGATAATTAATACAAGTTCTGTGAATTCTATTGACGCGGTATTCGCTTACCAGAGCGATTGCCAACTAGCGCAACGCTACAACGTTAGCAGAGCAACTATCTGGCGCTGGTCTTCTGAGGGGCGCATTCCTAAACCAGTAAAACTTACACCCGGCTGCACGCGCTGGAGACTCTCTGATATTTCCAAATGGGAACAGGAGTCCGTGAAATGACTGTCAGCCTGCGTGAATCAATAAATCGGCACTGCAAGCAATGTATTGTTGATCCCTGCTCGCCTGGAACGTGGAGACAGCAAGTCACTCTCTGTAGCGTTGAGAACTGCCCTTTGTGGAATGTAAGGCCGAGGACAACCGCTGCTTTCCCTGAATCAGTTTTGCGCTGGTACGGGGCCGAGAAAGGCGATTTTGAGATACTGGGAGCATACGGGGAGTCACTATGAGCCAGAACCGCGAACCGCCCGCATATCAAGAGTACGCAGCAACCATGCTTTCTCTTTTGCCATTTCGCCTAATGACGTTAGAGGCGCGAGGCCTACTTTACACAATGCGCCTTGAGTGCTGGATAAACTTCAGGCTGCCATCAGACCCAAAGAGATTAGCTTTAGTTCTAGGCGTCTCTGAGCAAGAAGTTTCTCGCTCCCTGCCAGTGCTGGCGGAGCTATTTGAGACTCACGATGATGTAATTGTGTGCCCTGAGTTGGATAATTACCGGCAACACTTGCATGAGCGCAAAGAGAGCCAAAGGAAAGGTGGAAAAAAAGGTGCTGAGATCACAAATAGTCGCCAGAAAGCAACTAAAGCACTAGATTCCAGTGGCGATTCAGGTATCCCGCCGACTAGCCCGCAAGTACCCCGCCGGGTTAGTGCCGGGTCTTTAGTACAGCAAAGCAAAGCCCAGAACATTCCAAACCAGTTAACAGTAGTGGATGATTCTTCTGAAGCATGGCTGCGAGACTATGAAGGCGAAAGCTCTTGCTCTGCCGATGATTACAAACGAGCAAGCGGAAAGTAGGATTAGTGCCATGACTAGAGCAGAGCAACGCCTACATAATCAGCGCATCATTGCGACGATAAGGGCTGTCGAAAAACGAAGCTTACATGCACCTAGCTATCAGGCTGTTGTCCAGATGCTGAATGACAGACTCCTACGAACCAGCACCGGCAATCCTTGGACAAGGAAAGCACTACTCAGGATGTTGCAGCGACAGTGCATCAGGGGCTTGCATGGCTTGTTCCATTAAGTGGCTTTGGTTTAAAAATATTTTTTAGCAAGCGACAAGCCGTCCGATATCACACATATTCACCGGGCGCCTTTTCGCACCTTTTCGCTTATCTCAGCAGTGACAAAACGGTCTTGTTCATCTGGTTAGCCTGCACGAGCATGGCGGTGCCGGCCTGGGCAATGATCTGCATGCGCGCCAGTTCGGTGGTCTCTTTGGCATAATCGGCGTCCATGATGCGGCCACGCGATTTGGTGGCATTACGCGAGACATTGGCCAGGTTGTCAGCCGCATACTGCAGCCGGTTCATTGTCGCACCCATTTCCGAGCGACCGGTGTTAACTGTTGCAAGAGCGGTGGTTACCGCAGCAACCGCACTGTTAG
>Ga0255137_1000102_pt1 | contig 25243 bp, 5 predicted proteins | sample Law_Atlam_RepC_8_FD_188548 | JGI IMG/M metagenome (GOLD analysis project Ga0255137, IMG submission 188548) | Freshwater microbial communities from St. Lawrence River, New York, United States - Law_Atlam_RepC_8d | ecosystem: Environmental > Aquatic > Freshwater > River | place: USA: New York... | reverse complement strand
TTCCGGAAACTGCTGTTGCCTGGCATGCCGAACGCCCTGAATGCGCCACCAGAGTTGCGACATGGTTTCTTGCATTTGCTGCACCAGAGCGCCCTTGGCACAAACGGCAAAGTCGAACCGGGGTTGCGCTAAGCTGCCATGGTGCGGGTCATACCAATCGTCCAGAATATTGATGCCGCCACAAAAGGCCAAGTGCCCATCGATGACACACAGTTTGCGATGCAAGCGCCGCCAGCGACTAGGAATCAACAAGCCCCAAGTGCCCAGTGGAGAGTACACCCGCCAGTCGACCCCGGCTCGGTCAAACCTTTCTTTCCACGCTGCAGGCAAGCCAGGGGTACCGACCCCGTCAACCACCACCCAGACACGCAAGCCCCGCAATGCAGCACGTTCCAGCGCCTCGGCGACCAAAGCGGCCGCCCCATGAAAATCGAAAATATAGGTCTCTATGTGAACCTGAGATCGGGCTTGCTCTAGGGCGCTCACTAAGGCCTCAAAATAAGCCTGCCCGCCCTCGATCAAGCGGATTTGGTGACCATCGTGTAAGTTGCGAAATTGGCGCACGGTCAATCTGCCCAGGCAAATTCAGCCACCAGTGGCAAGTGATCCGACATGCGCCGCCAAATGCGCCCCGATGGGGCCATGGCATGAACCGGTATCAGCCCCCGAGCGTAAACATGGTCCAGTTGGTTCAAGGGCAGGCGCGAGGGGTAAGTTGGCGTAGGCTGTTCGCGCCACTCTGCAAACCCCGCACCCGCCATGCGTCTGCCCAACCCGGTGCCCCAGTCGTTAAAGTCTCCGGCCACCAGAACCGGGGCGCTGACTGCAATGTTTTGATCAATAAAGTCCAACAATTGCGCCACTTGGCGCAACCGACTGGCGGGTATTAAGCCCAGGTGAACTACGATGACGTGCACCACACGGTCAATGATCTGAACCTCGGTGTGCAACAAACCACGCTGCTCAAACCGATGGTCAGACATGTCTTGATGTTGGTGCGACAGCACGGGCCATCGCGACAACAAGGCGTTGCCATGCTCACCGTGCCGGGTGACCGCGTTGGTTTGGTAGACCGCTTCATAGCCTTCGGGGGCCAGGTACTCAGCCTGTGGCTGGCTGGGCCAATGCGCAAAGTGACGCTCTTCTCGGCGGTGCATACGGCGCACCTCTTGCAAGCAAACCAGGTCGGCATCCAGCTGCTCCACAGCATGCCCCAGGTTGTGTATCTCCAGCCTGCGCGCAGGTCCCAAGCCCTGAACACCTTTGTGAATGTTGTAGGTGGCCACTCTCAAAATTGGGTGTTCGTGGGGCTGCATCATGTTTAAACGAGCTGGGTTTCAAACCTCGGGAGCATCAGGATCGCCTCGGCATTGGAGGGTGAAAAACATTGGTCAGCCGCCTCCTGCCAGGGCAGCCAGCGCCATTCAGTGTGTTCGGCAGGGCTCAAGGTGATGGGCGTGTTGTCGGGCACCCTCAAACCGAATACCCGCTCGGTGTTGTGACTCACCTCGGGGCTGTAACGCCAGCGCCAAGCAGGGTAAATTTCGTACACATTTTCCAGTTGCCAGTCTTGTAAACAGCAACTCGTAGCCAATGCGTCGATACCGGTTTCCTCTTGAACCTCGCGCACCGCCGTCGTCTCCCAACTCTCGTGCAAGTGGTCTTTGCTGCCGGTCACGGACTGCCAAGTGCCCACATCGGTGCGCCGAATCAGCAACACCTTCGCGCTGGGGGTGTAGATCACGACCAGCACAGATTGTGGAATTTTGTACAGTTTTGCGTTCATCGAGTTATTTTAGGCAAGCCACACCTTGATACGATTGAGCCATGTCGTCTAAAACCTGCCTTTTGGATCCTTATTTGTTGCAAGTTCAAAACCTGAGCGGTGGCCCGGGTGCGGAGGCCGTTTTTAAAAACTTGAGTTTTTCTTGGCCAGCAGGCCTGCACTGGGTTTGTGGCGACGAAGGCACGGGTAAAACCAGTCTGCTGCGAATTTTGGGAGGTGATTTGAGTCCCCTCAGCGGGACGCTTCAAATTTCGTCGGGGGATGTCTTTTGGGCCGACCTGAGCCATGCAAAACACGACCATTTAACGGTGCAAGCCTGCTGGGACAGTCTGCAAAGTCAATACCCACGCTGGAACACCGAATTGCTAGAAGATTTGGCCCAAGCTCTGGACATGCAACGCCACCGACATAAACAGCTTGACATGCTGTCGACCGGGAGCCGCCGCAAAGTCATGTTGATCGCCGCTTTGGCTTCGGGCGCCACCGTGACCCTGCTGGACCAACCGTTTGCCTCCCTGGACTCGGCCTCCATTCGGGTCATCAAGGAATTTTTGACAGAAGCGGCCGAGGCTGTTAACAGGGCTTGGGTTGTGGCGGACTATGAAGTGCCTGAAAATTTTTCCATGACCCATTTGTTGAAACTAGAGCCCTGAAAAGGCCCCAGCCACTCCAACAATCTGAAAAAACTGGGAACGCGATACCTCCGAAAGTAGGGTCTGGATGTCAGTTGTCAGGCATGCGCCACGACCAAACGTCCTTCTTCTAACATTCTGCGCAACAACTCTGTAGAGCTTTCACCGCCAGAAATGCCGGAGTCCAGGTTTTCAAGCTGGATATTTTGGATGGTGGTCAACAAGCCCAATGTATTGGATCCCCCTGCGTCCTTACCATCTCGGTCCACCCACAATTGCCAATCGGTCAATTCCACACCACTGACGCGTCGAATCACATTGGTAATGCCCAGATAGCCGTTATCCACCAGCGTGTCGGCATCGGTAGAGGCGTTCCCAGTGAAAGTGGCAGTGAATAAGTCACGCAAATCGAGCCGGTCGGCCTGCTTGGCGTCGAGCACCCCGTTTTTGATTCCAAAGTTAAAGTCAGTGATCACATCGCCCCTTGTGCCACCCAAGTTTCCATCAGCACCCGAACCGGCTATCTCATTCACATAACGAAAGGTGTCTGCACCGTCTCCACCGGTTAAGGTGTCTGCGCCCAAGCCCCCAATCAGCGTGTCGGCACCACTTCCACCCGTCAATTTATCGGCACCACCGCCTCCAATGATCGCCACCCCCTGACTTTGCTCGAATGCCGACAAAACACTGGCATTCAGGCGATTGGTGATCACCCCAGCGAGTGTCGTATCGGTATCGGCAACTGCAGTTCCCACCAGCCAAATATTGGATGAAAAACCGCGGCCATCTTCGTCCAGCAACTGCGAGCTAGGATCTGAGTTGTTATAAGTAATTTTGACAGGGCCGGTTAAGGCAGTCCCGAATGAAAATTGAATCCCCTGCCGCTGAGAAATTGAAGCCACGCTGACGTTGGTAAAAGTATCGTTATTTCCAAGCCCTGCATAGGTGAAGTTTCCAGCAACCAATGTGCCTGTAATCATGGCGTGGTCTAGACCAAGTTGGAGCAACTGGTTGCCACTGGTCCATTTTGCTGTACTCAGGGTTGTGGGCTGATTGCCTCCAGAACTGTAGAGCGTTAAATTTTGACCATCCGCTGTCACTTTTGTGTAAGTGGTGTCATACCAACTGGCATTGACCCGAAATGCGCCACGCTCAGTGGTGTCAAAATTATTTGTAAGTAATACATCGTTACGGCCCAACTTAAGTTCAAGCAGATTGTTCTCGGACAACTGGTTCACATCGGCCGATGAGATCGTCAAAACTTGTCTTGTTGTGCTCAGTGATAAATCAATTTTTTCAAATCCTTGCAACTTGTGAAAGCCTGCAGAATTGACCCGCGTATTGGCCACAGTATCCGAACCCATGCCACGCGAATTACTGACAAAATCGGCCAAAACAATTTTTGAACTACCAAAGTAGCCCGAATCCAGCGCCCAAGTGTCACGTCCCAAACCACCATCCAGTGTTCTGAAGGCCAGGTCTTTAACTTTGACCACATCATTGCCTGCACCCGCATTCACGTAATCACTGCCCGCAGTCAAGACCGTTTCATTGGCCACTAAACTGTTAACGATCAAACGGTCATCAATCATCACGCTTGCAACGGCCCCCACGCTCAAATCGTAAACATGATCAGCACGATTGAGCACAGCCACACCTTGACCGAATTTAAAGGCCACATAAGCTTCGATTTCTTGTCGGGCAGCCCCTCCAAGGTATCTTGCAGTCAACACCTGATCACCCAATAAAGCGGTGACGCCTGGGTTGCCGCCCGTCAATACGCCTCCAATGCTTGCCTTCGGAGCTGACAATCCAACCGAGCCATTTACCGTGGCGGAGCCAAGCAGCAGTCCATTTCCGTACAACTCCGAAATGTAATTATTTCCATTGTTGTTGTTCACCTGTCCCGAATAAACGAGCCATTGGTTGTAAGACAAACTGTTGACAACCTGGACGTCTCCGGTCGTTGTTCCAAAATTATCCCAAGCCAATACATACGAACGACCCCCATCGGCATTTGCTGTAGCCGACATGCCCCATCCGCGCCCTGTTGATCCTGCAACACTGTTGTCGTTTTTAACAACAAAAGCAAAAGGCCAGTTAGATTGACCATAAACCTGCATGCTGGTGATCATGGTCAATGAATCTGCGGTATTGGGCAGTAATCCATTGGCGTTTCCAGGATTATTGGTGTCATCAAAACCGAGTACGGATCCTGAAGTCGTATCAAAATAAAGTGATAAATTTCCTTGTATGTTCCGGATCAAAACGGGTTGTTGATTGATTGTGGGTTGAACCGCATTGATGCCATGACCTGATGAATCAGTCCAACTGGCGACTTTGCTGCCCACTGTTTCTGACAATGCATCGGGATCGAACCAAATGACGCCATTGATGCTGGACCAATGACTATCGTCTGCTGAAATTTGAACGTTTCGAGTTGGCGATGTGACGACAGTGCCACTACCTCGTTGAATCTCAGCACTCAACGATCGTTGACCATCCGCACCCCAAGAAGCCGTGCTGTCCAATTGAATTGTTGCACTAGCAAGTTCATTGGCCAACAAAATTTTGCTGCCTATCAGTTGCCCGTCCATAAACAATTGAACGACATCACCCGTAGCCGCACCCATCAGGTCCACGTTCACACTTCGGGTCGTTGACTTTTCTGAACTGTTCACGACGTTGTTGGTCGCCACGTTGGTTATTTTTATGGCAGCAGGCGTGCTGTAAATATCTGCCGGAACCAGTGCAGCTATTGTTCCGGAATTACCCGCGCCGTCTTGTATGCCCGTCAGATTAATATTTCCTGTGGTTCCTGACAAAGTAGCATTGGTGCCCAAAGTAATGTCCCAAGACTTACTGAGTCCCCCAGAGACCGTCACGTTGTCAATGGTCACGTTCTGTCCGATCACAGAACTTGCGTCCGAAAAAGACAATGTTGTTGTGGCACCGGTCGCACGAAAAGTCAATTTATAAGTACCGTTCGCGTTACTGGTCATCGTGGAAAGTGATGAATTATTGCTGTACGCCCCCACTGATACGGATGAAGTACCTACTTGGTCAAAAGAAAGTGTGTAAAGGTTCCCCGCTGTGGTCGTGATGTCTTGATAAGCAACTCCCCCAGAAACTGCTGTGCTGTTGCTGAACTGCATTTGTCCTGGACTAACCCATGTCGGTGTTACACCTGAATTGGGTGCGGTTGTCCAACCGCCTAAATTGGTATCGAACGCGCCATTTAACAAGACTGGAACATATTGAATGCCGCTGGCCAAAAGCCTTGCGCCCGAACCCCACTCCGCCCCAAGTCCACTCGATTGCAAGTTAATGGCTTCTTTGAAAGTCACTCTCACAACATCGCCACCACCAGAACTGCCACCAACAGTATTGACATCGCTCAAAATCCGGATGTTGAGGATATCCGGGTTAATGGATGTATCTACCTGAACTGTTTTAGGGAAGCTGTAAACACTGGTTTGCCCCAGTGAATTGACATACTGGGTCGTCAAGACGTGTGTACCGTCCCCACCCCAATCAACACTTGACACGGCAATACTGCTGCTTGAAGTGCTAGCAGTGGGTGTGATGGTTCGCAATAATTTTCCGTCTACAAACACCCGAATTGAGTCCCCTGAAACAGCATTTTGATGTGTATAAGTCACCGAAACACCATTTATTTCAGCGTTGCTGACCAGGTTATCCCCAGAAATAAACAAGGGCGGCGTCAAAGTAAGTGGCTTGGCTAAACTTGGCACACTGAAAGACTGTGCAGCTGCCGCAGGGTTTCCCCCTACGTTGACAATCCTGCTTTGAACCACCCCAATGACATCGTTCACAGTGATCGTTGAATCAGCGCCTAAATATATTTTGTAATTTTGTGCAAACTGGACACCATTTGCACTGACCGAGTTGATGGCCTCAATGCGTGAACCTGTTCCCCAATTTCTACTTGTCACAAAGGCTGTTGAAAGACTGGACAAATCAAGCACCCGGACAGCCTCGTTGAAACTGATCTGTAAGCCATCGTTGTTGGCACCATCACCGTTGGCATCAAATCTTGTCACTGTACTGCTGATGGCGGGCGAATCTGCCGACACCAAAAAGGTCTGAGTTACCGCATTAGAGGTACTGCCATTTAAGGTCGCAGTAATTTTAAAATATGCCGTAAAAGACGAAACCCCTGCAGCAGACCGAAGACTCGCGAAATTGGCTGGCGTAATATCTAAAGACCACAAACCGTTGGTACCAGTTGTTGTGGAGAGCCCAGTGATAACGGGGGTGGTTTGGTCACTTAAATAAACAGCCACATCAATAACGGCAATGGTTGAGGCTGATCCGCTCAATGGCAAGGTGCTCAGCCACTCTGACTGTCCAAGACTGACCCCCACCACGTTGTCACCAGCAAAATCCGCAATAATGGGCTCAGGGGTGGTTAGAGTTATCTCAAAAACCCCGGTTTTTGTCAAAGAGACATTACCTGCAATGTCTGTTTGCACAACACTGTAATTTGCAGCCCCTTCGCCTAAAGTAACAAAGTCGCCTGGCGTCAAAATGGATGAGTAAGTACCATCTGAAGCCACTGTAGGTACCAATGACAAAGTCCGGCCGCTGATACCGGTGATGCGAATTTCAAGTGTAGAACCCGCCTCTACACCCAGACCGCTAAAACTCTGGCTGCTGATCGCTTCGTTGCCAATGATGCCATCGGTGAGTGCGTTTAGGACAACACCAGGCATATTGACATTGGTATCGAGTCCCAATATCAAAACTGACGAAACTGGCGAAAGATTACCGCCGCCATCTTCAATTTCAGCCAAAACCTGTAATCCGGGTCTGGCTGCTTCACCCAAAGGTTGAAGAATGGCGTCTTTATTGATAGTAAAAATTACTTTGTTATTGAGAACATCTGCACTGGTGAGGGTCTTACTGAATGGTTGTGTCAACCCACGAACACGCACAGTGTCGTTTGCCCTGACACCTGTACCGATCAGTGAAACCTCAATGGTCAAAGACTCTGCATCCATGGCATTGATCCAACCATCAGCGGCCAATGGAATCCGCGGCGCACCGGGTGCGTTGGGTGGGCTGGTATCTTTGAAATAACGGCTACTGGACCATAAGCCCGCGTTACCATGAGAATCAATTTGTCGATACTCGACTGCAAAGTCACCATCTGGAATGGCATTAATGATGTTTTGCAGAGGGCTACTGTTCAACACCCAAGTACCATTCGCATTCACCGTGATATCACTTGAAAGTAGATTATAGGTACTGGCATCTTGGGTTATTTTTGCCTCAATGCTTGCACCCGTCTCTGCGCCAAATCCCGTTAAATTTGAAACGGCTGAAGCTTCTGCCTGACCAATCTTGTTATCAACCATCCAAGTATTGGTATTCAGGATTAACGGTTGAAGGGTATCGATGTCAACCAACTGATCCGGGGAATAATTAGAGGCATTGCCAGACTTGTCGACAAGACGCAAGCGAATTGCACCCACACCCTGCATCAGCCCAATTACATTCAGGGGGACCTGCATGGAAACTGTATTGGCACTGATATCAGACGCTGATAAACCCACGGTAAATGGACTGCTTGGAAATATATCAAGTCCCCTGTCGGTGATGTTTGGCACCTGAATCCACAACAATTCCAATGTATCGCCAGTGACAGCATTTGTGCCCTGCAATCCAACTTGTAATTGCACCGTCGCATTGGCCTCAGATAAATTAATCCAAGCAGCACCTGGCGAGGAAGCATTCGATGCGTCCACATTCGTCAGTGCGGGAGCATTTGGAACTGAAGTGTCCACCTCCACCGTATCAGCCAATTTAGCGACCATCGTTAAATTAGCGTTATTGCCGGCAAGGTCACGCACTGAACTTGAGGCCGTCAATAACAATCCACCGGATATCTGAAGTGCCCCAGAAGTTGCAATGTCACCGCTTTGTACTTCGTAGCGCATGGCGATCTGATTGGTACCCAGCAGCGCACTGATGCTTGGATCGTAGGTCGCGGTTCGGGTACCCGTGCCATTGACGTCAAATCCAAGGATCACAACGCTTGGAGTTCCTGTGATCGACAAGGCTTCATTGGCGAACACTATGATGTCAATGAAATCCCCCACCTTGGCGTTGCCATTAAGGCCAGAACCGAGAATTCGAGTTGCAACAAAAGTGGGTGCCACCGTGTCAATGGTAAAGCTTTGAAAGTTACCTATAAGCAGCGAATTAACCAACGACTCATTGATGACCAAGCCTTGTAGGTCCAACTGCTGGGTTGTAGCGGACATACTGGCAAGACCCTGCCCCAAGGCGTTGAACTCACTTTGCGTCAAACTCAATTGCCAACGCCCCAATGGATCCACTTGAATGTCAAATACGCTTGGGGTGGGCCCAACCAGAATGGTGAGATGGACTTGTAGACCAGGCGTTGATATGCCGCTTAATACCATTGGAATATTTTGTGCGTAGTTGATATCCGTTGATCCAATCACCAGGTCCGACCCGTCCAGCAGCAGACCGGTGACGGCACTGAATGTGGGCGCGGTCATGACCACACTGGTGTAGTTAAAACTTTTGGGGCTAGAGAAAACAGAGAGGTTTTCAGCCTCGTCCAGTTGGGTAGCGGTGATGTTGACTGATCCTGCCGCGTTATTGGCAGCCAGAGTCACGAAGTCAGCACTTTCCAGCCGGACGCGCCAGTCGCCCCGGGAGTCGGTCACCACCTCACGAATAATTGTATTGGCACCCCGCTCAAAAGTGACCGTGACCCTTGCCCCTCTCTCTGCCGAACCAGTAAACACATGCCCTGACTGAGCTTGTGCGTAGGTCAAGTTAGGAACAGGTATATCCACTGTGGGGGCGCCAGGAGGTGTCAGGTCGATGGTGAAAAACCCTGTTGTCGCTGCGGACGGATTTTGAGTTGCATCGAGTTGAACCACGCTCAAGTCAACCTTGCCATCACCTAGGTGGGCGGCCTCAGCGGCGGTCAAGGAAATGGTCCATACGGTTCCATTGGACACGGTCGATTTTTCAACAGTTCGTCCACTGAAACCTGTCAAGGTCAGTTGAACGGGGGTTGAAACAGCACTGGTTCCCGATACTTGCCATCCGTTGGCTATGTTCGACTCAGATAAGCTCAACCAATCACCAAACTGCAGAGCAGACAAACTTGCCGGGGAGGGTACTGCGTCAACCGCACCCGTCCAGATATTTCGAGTAGCCCCTTGATTTCCTGCAGCATCTGTAAAAAATACACTGACAGTCAGGCTGTTCGTATCCCCTACCGAGGTGATGATGGATGGCGCAACGGCCACCGCGACATAGCCCGCTTGTAAATCAATTGTTGTGACCAGCGCTGTGACCGCCGCGGTACTGGTGCCCCAGAACAAACTGACCTTGTCACCCGCTTGCGCATTTTCAGGCAGTGCGACACGAACCAACACTGTTTTTGCAGCCTCAGTCACAGCACCGCCTGTAACAATGAGTCCGCCTGCAAGTTCCGAAACCGCATTGGCTTCATCGGTGCGAATTTGACTCAGCGCAGATGGCAGATTAGGTGCCGTTTTATCAAAACCGAAACTGCCCAATACAGCGGGAGAAATGGCGCGGTCCGAGGTCCGAATGAAGCTTGCCTTGATACTGATCACACCTTCGCCAATGGCATCTAAATCAGCGGCAGTCAAATCAATGCGCCAAGTGCTGGAATTGCTGACAACCACGTTGGGAATAACTAACCGGCGAAATTCTGCACCTCGCCCCGCTTCTTGGCTGTTGTTCAGTTCTACAAGGATGACACCTTCTGTGCTGGCAGCACTGCCGCTGATTGAAATGGTGTTGCTGAGGCCAAGGTTAAGATTAAGGTACTCCGCTTTATTGACAAAACCGTCTCCATTCACCGTATCCAGCAATGGCGGTGGCGGCGGAGCAACCACTGCAAGTGAGTTGACCAATGTAAACAACGAGCTGCTGTTGCCTGATACATCCGAGTAACCCACTTTGACTTGCAATACACCAGAGCCTTGCTGGGCAATGGTGCTGGAAGGAACATTCAGGAAATAGATGTAACTGCTGCCAATATTACTGATGTCAGAGGCCTGCAGAATCACATCAAGTTTGGTATTGCCCCAATAAAGTGATATTTTGTCGCCGACGCCAATCGTCAGCTCATTGTTTGAATCCCGAATAGGAATCGCCAGCGCAAAACCGTTTTGAGCTTCTTGTAAGCTAATTTGCCCATCTTTTGCAGCGCTGGTATTGTTGTTATAAAAATTGGCTTGGTTAATTGCAACGGAGCCTGCTGCAGGCAAACTGGGCGACATCGTATCGATATCAAAAATGGCGCTGACCACCGCAGAAGCGAGATTCGGATCATTATTGGCAGCACTGCTGCTTGCCTTTTGTTGAATTCTGACGGCGACCTCGCCTTCACCAAAAGTTTGCACATCCACTGATTTAAGGCCACGCGTCACCCAAGTGCCATCACTTCCCACCAATGCATTCAAAGTCAAGACTTGTCCGTTACGCCCCGTCAACTCAAGGTTGACCACATGCCCCACGACACCTGTACCCGACAAAAATACGCCGTTGCTGCTCAAGGATTCAGCTTGGTTGATGGTGCCGTCCGTTGCGACTGTGTTTAATTTGGGTGCAGGCTCTACCCCTTCGAGCAAGAAGTTACGTGTCGTCACCGCTGTGGTGTTGTCTGCTGTGTCGTTGGCCCATGCTTGCACTCTGACCTGACCCGTACCCAAGGTTGCCATTTGCGCAGGGCTTAGGCTGTAAGACCATGCCCCTACAGCTGAAACGCTCGGATTCAAACGTAAATCACCTTTAGCACCCACTAAAACTAAATTAACCAAGGTTCCCTGCGGCGCACTTCCCTGCAAAATGATGTTCCCAGACTGCTCGGTATAACTGACCCGATCGTCGCCACCGCTGACGGCATCTACTGTGACCGTTTGGTTCAAAGGCGTGGCTTTTAAGGTCAGACTGCGACTTGCAGTTGAACTGACATTGCCTGCTGCATCGGTTTGCCCTACTGAAACGGTCAACGTGCCATCGGCCAGTCCGTCAAGGTCAGCGCTGGTCAGCAACAGACTGTAACGGCCGTTACTGCCTACTTCTGCATAAAAGTTTTTGACGGTGTTGAGCGCATCTGTCAATGAGATGCTGACGTTTGCACCCCGTTCAGCATTGCCTGCCAAGTTGACACCCAACTGTTTTTCACTGGCATTGATCACGTCATCGCTGGCGATGTTGACATCCAGTGAAGGCGCTGAAATCGTCTTATCAATGACGAATGATTTCAGTAGCGTAGCGGATGTGTTACCCGCCTTGTCTACTTGGTAAAGCGCCAAACTGACAGTGCCCTCCCCAAGCAACGCCAACTGTCCCGCTGATAAATCTTGTGACCAAACACCGTTTGACCCAACCTGAATGCTTGAGATTGACAAGCTTCCACTGCTTCCCGTGATACCCAAGGTGATGGTTGCTAAAGGCTCACCGCCTCCGGAAATTTGATTGTTGTTAAGAACTTCAATGGCATTGATGAATCCGTCGCCTGCTATTGAATTCAGCGTGGGCAAATTAGCGCGCGCATCGTAGACGACTGTGCGCACCACTTGCCCCGTGATTACGCCATTGCTGTCAGTGCTTCGTGAACTGTTACCTGCCAAATCAGTTTGCCAGATACGCAACTCAATGGAGCCCTCACCTACTTGACCCCAGTCCACCACACCGATGGGCCGGCTCCATAACCCAGCGCCATCGGCCTGCACAGACACGGTGGATCCCACTACACCTGTGCTCACATTCACAAGTTGTACGGACAATTTGGCCCAAGGCTCCGAAGTTCCAGTCAAAGCAACTGCGTTACGCTCGGTGGTGTTGACAAAGCCATTACCTCCAAACGTCGCATTTGTTTGAGTCACCGTAGGGGACAAGGGGTGTGACGTGTCCAGAACCAATACCGAAACACTGCTGCTGCTGATGGTCCCAAGACCTTGAATGCGCGCCTGCATTCTGTAAATGCCATCGGGCATGGTCGAAGGCATATTTGTGGTGAAGCTGTAAGTACCCGTTTCAATGTCAGCCAATGTAGTGCCCACACCTTGCCAGACACCCGAAACCAAGTACCCAATTTCAACCGAAGCGCCAATTTCCGCGATACCACTGAATGCAAATGACTTTGAATCTGTTGTACCGAAATAACTATTGTTGCTGTACCAATTCTGATCAAAGTTATTGCCCAAATTCTGTGATGCATCGTCCAAAACCAAGATTGGGGCACGGGCGGATAATGGGACTTGAATCCCATTTAACACAATATATTCAGCACTCTTGTTACCCACAGCATCTTTTAAACTGGCGGTCACATTCAGACCCGCGTAAACACCAGCTGTATCAATTTGTGCGCCATTCAATCTAACTTCAGCATAGCCATTAATTAGATCGGCCTGCAACAAGACCTGATTTACCTTGAGGGAACCCCAAGTTAGTGTAACGACGTCGCCTATCTCGGCTAGGTTGCCTCCAATGCTTATGAAGGTAGGGATCGCTACATTGACGATAATTGTTCTTGCTTCAATTAATCCGGTGCTTGTATTGAAGAAAAATAAATCGCCCCAAGTCACGCCATCCGAATCATTCCAAGGTCCAGAATTATTACGACCTGCAGGACCCGCTAACTCTGTACCTGATGGAATCCTCGGGCCCAAAGTGTCGATGATAAAAACCTGACTGGAGGCGCCTGAAATATTACCCGCTTTGTCGGTTTGGGTCGCTGTCAATGTCAAACTGCCATCATTTCCCAAACCGGCCAATTGCGCTGCATTCAAAGACGCGCTCCAGATTCCGTCACTGCCTACATTCAAGCCTAGCGCATCTTGAAAACTCAAACTCACTTGAGCTGAAGGCTCTCCTCTTCCAGATATATTGGTGCCCAATAATTTCTCGGACGCATTGATCGAATTGTTGCCAGAAATCAAAATATCAGAAATCAAAGCAACGGTTTGGTCCACCGTGACCGTCAGTGGTGCGTTGGGAGCAGATTGCTGGCCATTGAACCCGACTACCCAAGCTCTAAGATTATGGACACCCTCGGCAAGCGTTACGTTCACATTCGTTGCGCCACCAGCTCCCGAAACGCCGGAACCCAATAATGTGTCAACATTAGCGGTGTAAACACCATCTTGGTCTGTATCGTCAAAAACATTGACAGTAAAACCCGCTTGCGTGACGGTGGTTTTTAACAGCACAGCATTCTTGTTGGTCACGTTGTCTTGATTGCTGATACCCGAGTCATCGCCTGGCACGTTGTTAGCGACATCTCCACCGTAAAGATCCAGCAAATTGGGTGCAGACAGCAATTGCCGATTTAATGTAAAACTGCGTGTGGCGACGCCTGTGTCATTGGGTAGCAATGCACTGTCGTTACCAGCAAGGTCTCTCTGAGTGGCAAGGATGCTTATCAAACTGTCGCCCAAAATACTGGCCGTCGCATTGTCTACGTCATAACGCCACTGACGTGTCGTGCTGCCTACTGTATCCACATAAACAATATTGGCAGATGACACCGTCAGTTCTATGCTGCCTGTGCGCAACTTGAGTGAGACATTCGCCCCGGCCTCTACGGTTCCGGTAATGATCAAGCCAGCACTGTATTCCTGCGCCGAAACAAAATCATCACCCGACACGACATTCACGAGGGGCGCTGTGACCAACGAATCAACCGTAATACCCAAGCTTAGCTCTTGGGCACTCACACTGCCTGTCGCAGCGTCTTGCACCTTAAAGACCAAGTTGTGAATACCCTGACTTAATGGGGTCGCAGATTGCCAATTGAATAAGCCATTGACTAAATTGGTTCGCCCAATTTCTAAACCGGCCTCAAAGATGACAACCTCTAATCCATTGCCCTGTTGACCTTGCCCGGTAATAAAAGGTCTGACTACATTGGTGATGTTGTCAGTTAATAGATTGCTGTTACTTGCTGTATCCATCACCACGTTGAATACAGGCAGCAAAGGTGTGACTCTGACGGGTATGCCAAGTCGGCTGACTGTTTGCGTGTTGCCTGCAATGTCGGTTTGTTTGACTGATATATTTAAAAGACCATCTGTCAAACCAATGTTTTGACCGAAATTTGTCAAACTCCAAGCCCTGTTACTGTTCGCCGTGGTTTCGTAGGTCTGAAGCAATACACCGTTTTGCCTGACTTCAACTTGGATCACGGCACTAGGCTCTGCAAATCCAGTCAAATTCACGCCATTGGTGTTGAGTTCAAGATCGTTGATGCGGTCATCGAGCGCAATGGTGTCAAGTTGCAAGCCTTCTGCCAAGGGGTCATAAGTGAGCGTCAATTTCTTGACTTTGCTGGGATCTGTTTGCGCGGCTCCCCAATTAGATACGTTGCCCCATTTATCCAATGTAATGGCCGAATAGGTATAAGTGGCTTTTACTGTCAAGGCTGGCACTTGTGCTGAAAAGAAGCCCGCCTGATCAGTCTCGACGATCACTTGAGTCAAAGATTCAGCCCCATTGATCAGGCCATCCCCGTTGGTGTCAATCCACAAAACAACTCTTTGATTAGCCCCTGCAGTTCCGTTCAATACCGGACGGGAAACATTAAAGATGCGATCACTTAAGGTTGTCAAATCAAAACCACTGCCCGTGTCGCTTGCGGGATCGAGTGTCAATACCTGCGCCGCCGCCGGCAAAGTACGGTGCAGACTGATTGTTTGAACTGGCAGCTTTATGAGGCTGATATTCCCTGCACGGTCAACCGCTTGAGCCCTGACAGTCAAGAAACCATCTTGCAGGTTCAACATCTGTGATTCTGTGAAACTGATCTGCCATGCGCCGGTTGAATTGGCCTGAACCGTACTCTGCAAGACTCTGCCCAGACCATCGACCACTTCCAGACTCACCAAACTTCCCGCTTCAGCAACCCCGGTAAAAGGCGTTCTTTGACTGACACTGGCGCGGTTGATGGCCAACTCACCGTCCACCAACTGGACATCAAGAGGCGCATTGACATTGACCACCACGGGCACGCTGATGTCGTAATACAAACCCTTGACGACACTCACGGCACTGAGGTTTCCTGCTGCGTCTTCACTTTGTACTTGCAGCCTTAAAAGTCCTTCAGCAAGCCCCTCAGAACCTGCCGACCACTCAGCCCAATAGGTTCCGGGATTTATCACCCATCGACCCGCAGCATCAGCCATCGTCTTCACTTGGCGGCTGCGTCCTTGTTGATCGGTCAGTGTCAGCGTAACCTCGTTGTTGCTCTCAGCCGTACCGCTAAACAAGCTGTTGGCATCCAAGGCGGCTTTGTTATAAACGGCTGCGCCATCCAACACCCGCCCCAATTCGGGAAGTACCAAATCTGGACTCACTGGCGTTGAGATGTCCAAATACATTTTTTGTAATGCACTTTGGCGGCTGTTGCCAGCAGCGTCTGTGCTGACAACGATCAAATTCAAAACACCTTCGGCAAAACCCAGAGAATTCCATTGGGATTCCGTGATGCCAAGTCGCCACCCGCTGTTTTCGGCTATGACTTCAATGGATCGACCAGTTTTGCCGTTTTTATCAGTGATGATCAGACTAATTTTGCTACCCGCTTCTGCGGAACCACTAAAAGCAGTCCCTAATAAAGAGCGGTTGTATACCGACACCCCGTCAATCGGTGCATTTTCTGACTGAGGTAACGCCAAACTCGGAACGATGGGATCCTGAATATCAAAATAGAGTGACTTTGAAATGCTTGAAGCGCTCAGGTTACCCGCTGCGTCCACACTTTGCACCTGCAAGCTCAACACACCCTCAGTTAAACCATCGGGCCCGACTGACCACGCATCCCACAAAGTTTGGCTTGGTTTAAAAGTCCATCGACCATTGGCATCGGCCAAAACCTTCACCTGCCGCGTGTGCCCTTCCTTGTCAGTCAAAGTCAGCGTGACTTCGTTGTTGTTTTCTGCAGAACCGCTGATCACCTTGTTACTGGCCAGCGTATCTTTATTGAAAACAACAACGCCCTCGGCCAATAAACCTGAATCAGGGAGGATTAAATCGGGCGTTACCGGCGTTGATATGTCAAAGTAAATACGCTTGGGTGCACTTTCCGTTCTGTTTCCAGCAATATCCGTGCTTTGAACTCTCACGCTTAACTCACCCTCAGCCAGCGCCAGAGACTTCCATTGCGCCTCGGTCATTGAAAGGCCCCACCCATTGATGGTGGCAGTGACTTCGTTCGACGTTACAGTTTTGCCATTCTGATCAGTCACCAACAGCACAATTTTTGTACCTGTCTCGGCGGTGCCGTTAAAGGCTTGACCTAAAACAGATCGGTTGTATATCGGTGCACCTTGTATGGGTAAATTCGCCGACTGTGGAATAAGCAAGCTCGGCAGTTCCGGGTCATGAATATCAAAATACAAGCCGGTAGAAATGCTGGGAGCACTGAGGTTTCCAGCGACATCTTCACTTTGCACTTGCAACCTGAGCAAGCCCTCTTTCAGACCGTCTTCACCTGACAACCAAGAATTCCACAAAGTCTCACCGGGATTGAATACCCAACGGCCAGTGGCATCAGCGCGAACTTTCACCTGCCGAACATGCCGGACCTCGTCTGTAAAAGTGAGTGTGACTTCGTTATTGCGCTCGGCGACACCACTAAACTCTTTGTTGAGCAACAGTGCTGCTTTGTTATAAACAGTGACGCCATCCACCACCAACCCCACATCGGGAAGCACTAAATCGGGCGTGACTGGCGTAGAGATATCAAAGTAGATTTTTCCTGCAGCACTTTGACTGCTGTTTCCTGCAATGTCTGTGCTTTGCACTCTGACTGCCAACTCGCCCTCAGCCAGGCCCAGGGATTCCCATTTAGACTGGGTCAGCGCAAGACGCCATCCGTTGATGTTGGCGATGACTGGATCGGTCGTGACTGTTTTTCCATTTACATCTGTGAAAATCATCACGATTTTGCTGCCCAATTCTGCGTTCCCTTGGAAAGCTTGACCCAGAACAGAACGGTTATAGACCGTAGCATCGCTAATCAGGGCGTGAGTTGAATCTGGAAACACCAAACTCGGCTGAACTGGTGCGCCAATGTCAAAGTAAAGTGACTGTGCTGCACTCATGAAACTGCTGTTGCCTGCAGCATCTTCACTTTGCACTTGGAGTTTCAGGAGGCCCTCTTTCAAACCTGCTGACCCTGCCGTGAATTCACTCCACAATTGTGTTGTTGGAATCAACATCCACTGCCCATTGGCATCGGTTTGAATTTTGACTTGACGAACTCCTCCAGACTCATCTGTGAAAATCAGGGTAACTTGGCTGTTTCTTTCGGCAGTCCCCTTGAAGACTGCGCCTTGTGCCAGTGATGCCTGGTTATAAACAACAGCCCCCTTGACCACTGTGCCTTGGTCCGGAATTGATAATTCTGGAACCGTAGGAGGCGTGATGTCCAAATAAAGAAATAACGCCTTACTCTTATTACTGTTGCCAGCAAGGTCTGTACTTTGAGCGACCAAACTCAGCACGCCTTCGGCTAAGCCCAGTGATTTCCATTGCGCTTCTGTAATGCCCAAACTCCAACCCGTAGCATCAGCAAAAACCTCGTAAGTAGTAGCGCTTTTGCCATTGGCATCGGTCATGATCAATACGATTTTGCTGCCCTCTTCGGCCTCCCCACTGAATGCCCGACCCAGAATTGACCGGTTATAGACCGATGCACCTTGAATAAAATCGCGTCCGGACTGCGGCAAAAAGAAAGTGGGCGCAACTGGCGGTTCAGCGTCAAACGTTCCTTTGTAGGGGAGGCTTTCATCGCCTGTATTTCCCAGTGGATCTGTGGCTTGAACCGTGACAGTGACAACGCCGGTACCCAGCGTTTTAATCAGTTGTTCGATTTCATCCAATTGGGGACCCCAATGCCAGCCACCATCTTCTTTCGCATTGACGATAGTCGTTACTTGGCCCTTCGCTGTTTTCAAGCTTAATTTAACTGTGCTACCCGCTTCTGCCGTTCCAGTGAAAGAACCACTTTTATTGGCGTCTTGTGCAGACTCCAAGCTTGCAAGATTGATCACGCGCTCATTCGCCCTTGTTAAGAATGAGGCAGCAGGCCAAGACAAAGTGGGAACAGATGGTGCTAAGGCATCAACATACAGGTACTCAACATTTGAAACTGGCCCCATTTGTCCCGTTTGACTTTCTGCCTGAACGGTAAATGTCACTATCCCAGAAAGACTTTCCCATTGAGGAAGGGTCAAGGCCAATTCCCAATTACCTTCTGCACCCACTTGTGCTGTGACTTTTAGAGTCGATCCATTCGAATCCGAAACAGTCAAATTGATCCGGGTAAATGGATCAGCGGTTCCGGAAAATAATGGATTCTTCTTGGCAATTTCGCGATTGACTGACAGCAAATCCGAATAGAGAAAACTCAGTTCGGGTAAATTTAATGTAGCCGTGCCTGGTGCAAGCAAAATAACTTCGGTCTCCACCTTATCGGCAGGAAATTCTTTAATGGCTATCTCTTCTGCCAACTCCAAATTTTCAGTTTCATTTTCAACTGAGGTATCGAATAAAGTTTTATCCGTTTGTTCAAACGATTGCGTATTGGCTTGGGCATCATTCAAACGCAGATCTGTATTCAATCCTGTCAATGATCTCTGCATGGTGCTGCGAATCACCTCCAGCACTGGCGTTTGTTGACTCGTGACGTTAGCGAGGGGAACATCTGTGCTTTGCGGATTGAAAACTCTGAGTGTTTCACCAGGTTCTTGCAACAGGACTTGCACAGCGGTGCCAGGTTTGAAAAAGCCCGTCACGACCAGTTCTTGCATTTTTCCAACGCTGTCAGGCACCAACAAAATCAAGTCAGTACCTCGCCGCTCTGCGACAACGCCCTCTTGATTCAACACCAAACTTTCTCCGGTTTGAAGTTGCAAACTGGCACCTGATGTCAGTTGTAAATTCTGCTCACCTTGCGCACCAATGGTTTGGATGTTGATCATTGCGATAACCCCTGTAAATATTAAAAAGCTTATGCCTTAGGTTGGCTAAGTAATTGGGCTGTTGGGCCATCGGCCAATAAACGGCCATCTTCAAGAACGACTAAACGCTGAGTGAGTGCTAGAGCCCGGGCACTGTGGCTGACCATGATGAGGCTCACATCCAACCACTCTTCTAAGCGTTGCATGATGCGATGCTCACTTTCGGTGTCCAGTCCGGCGGTAGGTTCGTCTAACAATAAAACCCGTGGACGTGGGGCCACTGCTCGGGCCAAGGCAACCTTTTGCCTTTGTCCGCCCGAAAGATTGGCACCGTATTCCTCAACCTTGTAATCCAGGCTCAATGCCCCTCGTGCCAGATCATCGTCCAATGTAGACTGGTAGAGGGCAAATTTCAAAGCCTGTAAACGCTCAGTTTCTGTTGTGTCCAAAGGTAGGTTGAGCAATATATTTTCTTCAAGCGTACCGGCAATCAGTGGCGCTTCTTGCGGCTTGAACGCCAACCAACTGGACCGATCCTCTATGGCGATCGATTGCAACTCGAGGTGGTCTACCCGTACCTGTCCTTGCGTGGGTGCAATGGCGCCAGCCAATATGCGAAGCAGTGTGGATTTCCCTGATCCTGGCCTGCCCAACAAACCCACGCGTTCTCCGGGTGCGAAACTGAGGCTGAGTTCTCGCAATACTTCGCGGCCTTCGGTGCCAAAACGATGCATCACACGGTCGATCTGGACAAGCCCTTGAACCCCCTGCGCTGATCGACGTATCTTCGGGCGATTCTTAATGGGGGCACTTTCAGACATATCCCCAATATAGGGACGCAATTGGACAAAGGCTTGTTGCAATTCTTGCCACCGAGACAAGGTCAGCAAGGCCTGCCCGGCAATGCCCAAAGTGCGACCGCCAAGCATGCTGCATGCAATCAACCCTCCGGTGCTGACCCATTGACCAAACACCAGATAGGCACCCAATGTGAGGGTGCTGACAAAACTGAGCATGTAGACCAGTTGCGACCAATTCTGGGCCAGCATCAGTTCCATTCGCAACCATCTGGACAGCGCCACTTGGTCTTGTGCCGCATCTGCGAAACGTTTCGCCAAATAATCGCCCGCATGGCTGATGCGTAAAACATCCAAAGAGGACAGTACATCATTGAGCAAGGCAAGCTTACGTGTTTGACTGCGCAACTGCATGGTGCTCACGCGCATGCTGCGCCCTTTTAGCCAAAGCCCAATGACGATATAGGCCCCCGTCCAAAATAGCAGCAACAACATCAACGGCCAAGCGATCAGCCCCACAGCGACAAACATGAGAATCACAAAAGGCAAATCGGCCAGTGCTAAAAAATAACTGGCCGAAAAAAAGTCTCGCGCCTGTGACAAATCTCTATAAAGAGTGAGCATGCGTGCTGCCATGCCTGGCTGCGCGGCGCTGCGCTCTGAAGGACGTAAAAGTCCCTGCATCAATCGTGTGTCTATGTCCAGATCAATGCGAGCCGCCAAAATTTCGGTCTGCCTTGTTCGTAAATTTCGGACTAAAAACTCCAAGGCCGTATAGATCAAAACGCCGATCACAAGCGCCCACAAAGTTTCGAAAATGCCGTTGTGCACCACCTTGTCATAAACCAGCATCGACAACAAAGGGGTGACCAACAAACCAAGATTGACCAGCAAACCGCTGGGCAACAACCACAACCACTGCGCTTGCAACACTTGTCCTAACCAATGCCTCAGGGTATGTTGCGACTCATCTTCCTGAGGTTTATTGGACATGCGTTAACCCGTTACCGCGCGCAGATTCGGTCCCTAAGGCAGTGACACCACCCAAAATAATATTAATAATAAACATAAATAATATTTTTTAATTAAACGTAAAGTCAACTTTCGCTATTCTAGTGTTGGTTGCCGTATCGAAAAAACTGACCGTGTTGTTACCAAATGTTGAATTGACGCCGGTTTCAGAAAGAATCGCAAAGGTTTCTCCGGTGGTGAGCCTGACAGTGAGCTCAGAATTGTTGTTATCGTCCACCAATGCCCTGATGGCGGCTGAACTGATCTTGACATCACTGATCAAGCCGTCTCTGGACAAGTCAAGTGTTGAAAAGTTCTGATATTTAATGTCTTGACCACCTGAAAACAGCGCTTGCAAATCGAGTGGGCCTGCGCCACTGGCCCAAAATTGCAAAGTGTCAGAACCAGAAATTCCAGCGGTTGTTCCACCGTTTAAAGTGAAGCTTCCTGAGATGGCCGCTTGAGCGACGATCACGGTGTCATCACCAGCCCCTCCCTCGGCAAAGTCACTGGCCAAATTAGTTGCCGCGGCATTACCTGTTCGTAAATCAAGCGTGTCGCTACCAGCTCCACCGCTCATACTGTCATTGCCAGCGTTTCCAACCAAGGAGTCATTACCGTTGCCCCCTGTCAACGTGTCGTTGCCTGCCCCTCCCTCGAAGGTGATAGCGGTATTTCCCGCTGTCATGCTGTCTGCGTTACCAGAACCGATGATTTTTTCAATGTTACTTAAGACATCACCTGCAGCCTGGCCACCAGAATTGACGTTGGTACCCAAGTTAACGGTCAAAGCAGCGGTCGAAGCGCTGTAATTCACTGTATCAACCCCCCCGGCACCATTCAGAGAGTCCGATCCCAGGCTGCCATAAAAAAGGTCGTTGCCTGATCCGCCTGTCATGGCTTCAGCGGTTACGTTATCGCGTCCGTAAAAAGTATTACTGCCATTGGCGCTGCCCAAAACAGACTCTACAGTTGCATCAATGTTGTCACCTAATGCATCACCAGTACCACGAATGGGATTGGCATTGGCCATGTCGATCGTTAATGCAGCAGAACCAGAGTAATCGGCCACATCGTTGCCCGTACCGCCCACTAAATTGTCGGTGCCAGCGCCACCGATTAAGGTGTCATCTCCAGAACCGCCATCGATTGTGTCGTTATCCGCCCCACCGTTCAGCAAGTCGTTGCCATTCGCCCCCGAAAGTGAGTCGGCACCTGCACTGCCCAACAGTGTGTCATTGCCCGCTCCGCCAGTCAGGGTGTCATTTCCTGCCAGACCGTCCGAATAAACCCCAGTGGCTGAGTTGTTAGTGAAGGTGTCGTCTTGCCCGGTGAGAAACACCCTTTCAATGCCCGTAAAGGTGGTGGTCTGAGCAATGCCGTTACCTGTCCATGTGCCCGTCCCGGAATTTGCGCCTGTCAAATTCAGGCTCACACCGGTGGTGCCAGCCAGAACGACCCCCGTTGCCAAGTCAAAGCGAAGCGCATCACTTGTCCCGGTGTCGTTGGCGGCATTACCGCCTCGAATGGTGTCGGCGCCCGCTGTGGCATAAAACACATCATTGCCATCTTCGCCCTGCAAAATATTGGCACTGCCATCGCCCGTCAGTATGTCGTCTTGCGTCGATCCTGTCAGATGTTGAATGTTCGTATACCGATCAAATTGGGCAGCCCCGGAATTATTGGGAGCGTCCGCTAAACTGGCCGTGACAGAATTGTTTGCATTGGTGTAGTTGACCAAGTTAGGGGCCCCGGCTTGCCCCTGCATTGTGATGAGTGTTGTGCGCGTGCCCGACAAAAATGTGGTCGCGATACCCGTGCCATTTGCACCGATCACGATTTCCACCGTGCTGTCTATCACGTCACCCAATGCGTCACCATTAGAACTGCCTGCGCCTGGGTTGGTATTGGTCAGGTCAAGCGTCAAGGCGGTTGTGATGTCCGCATAAGTCACTGTATCGGCTGTCCCCACGCCCCCAATAAAACTGTCAGACCCGGCTCCACCTAACAAAGTATCGTCGCCAGCGCCACCATTCAAGGTGTCATTTCCTGCCCCGCCACTGATCAGATCATTACCACCAGATCCATCGATAACGTTAGCATTTGCATCGCCTGTCAAGGTGTCATTGAATGTTGACCCTCGCAGGTTTTCAATATTGAAATAGGTGTCCCCCAACGCATCCCCAGTGTTGACTGCGGGGGTCAGCAAAGACACGGTGATGCCCGTTGCTTGGGTGGAAGACGCGTACGTCACAGTGTCAGTGCCGTTACCCCCTTCCAATGAATCCGGACCGTCTCCACCATCCAAAATGTCATTGCCGTCTCCCCCATTCAATGAGTCAGCACCACCAGCGCCATTCAAAGTGTCATTGCCAGAACGACCTTCAAAAAGGTTATTACTGACATCACCGGACATATTGTCGCCGCCTGCGCTGCCTTTGATGATTGAAAAGTTAGCTAACTTGTCTACTTGTGCCCCACCAGAAATGGTGACATTGAAGAACCCATTGACGGGCGTAGCCATATTGAAAGTGAGCGCATTCACTGCAGCAAATCCACTGTAATCCGCTGTATTTAAATTCAGCCCGCCATCTAAGGTGTCGCTTCCCCCCAAGCCTCCAAGCAAGGTGTCATCCCCTTTGCCACCCTTAAGGTTGTTGGCCGCGCTGCTGCCTTGCAAGCTGTCGGCATGGTCCGATCCAATCAGGTTTTCAATGCTGAAATAAGTCGCACCTTGGGCCGCACTGCCTGTAGATGCAGGAGCAGAAAGGCTGACTGTAACGGCGCCACTCGAGCCAATAAAGCTGACTGTGTCGTTGTCACTTCCGCCATCGTAGATGTAATCAGATTTGTTACCCCCTGCAATGAATGTGTCAGCCAGCGCACTGCCTATGATTTTTTCAATGTCAATCAGTACATCGCCAAGTGCATCACCTACGCCATTGGCTGGCGTTCCAAGATGGAGTTCAATACCACTGCTGGCGCTGGCGTAACTGGCGATGTCGAAAAGTCCATCACCGCCATTCATGGTGTCAGCCCCTGAGCCGCCCACCAGAATATCGTCACCAGCTTCCCCTAAGAGCAAGTCATTACCCGCCACACCAAACAAACTGTCATTGCCACTCCCGCCTCGCAAAATATTGTTTTGACCATCGCCTGACAAAGTGTCTGCTAGCGTACCCCCCGTCAAATTTTGAATATTTGCAAAAAACTCTTGCCCGCCTGCACCGTTGGTATTGCCATCGGTACGCGCTAAGTTCAGGTCGACGGCGGTGATATAGCCGTCATAACTCACCGTATTGCTGCCCACTCCACCGTCAAAGTTGTGTCTGCCTACGCCACTGTTTTTGAATGTGTCGTCACCATCGCCACCAAATAAATGGTCATTGCCACCACCTCCTGAAACCGTGTCGTCGCCATCTCCTCCGTTAATCAGGTTATCACTGCTGTTGCCATTCAATGCGTCTGAATACACGCTGCCAATGACGTTTTCTATCGATATAAAACTGTCACCAGCGGCATCTCCTAAGGTGCCCCCTGTATTCAGATCAAGCCCAACCGCAGATACGGCTGTGGTGTAGCTTACGGAGTCAATCCCTGCCCCCCCTGTCAGGACATCAGCACCATCACCCCCTATCAATGTGTCGTTACCAGCCCCTCCATCCAGCGCATTGATGTTGCCATCACCTGCCAGCAAATCATCGTAGCCACTGCCGATAAGATTTTCGATGCTTGTATAGGCATCTCCGACTGCGGCGCCTGAGTTAAAACCCTGCAAGTTGTTGTCTAAATAGGCATCCACAGCCACACCGGCACTTTGATAACTGACCGTGTCTTTGTCATCGCCACCGATCAGGACGTCACCCCCGCCATTGCTGACCAAAGTGTCATCTCCTTTGCCACCGCTGATGGTATTTTTGGCACTGGTCCCTTGAAGGGTATCCGCGTAATCACTGCCCAGTAAATTTTCCACACTGTCAAAAGTGTCACCCAGGGCATCCCCTAAAT
>Ga0255137_1000096_pt1 | contig 25830 bp, 15 predicted proteins | sample Law_Atlam_RepC_8_FD_188548 | JGI IMG/M metagenome (GOLD analysis project Ga0255137, IMG submission 188548) | Freshwater microbial communities from St. Lawrence River, New York, United States - Law_Atlam_RepC_8d | ecosystem: Environmental > Aquatic > Freshwater > River | place: USA: New York... | reverse complement strand
AACCTTCGTATGCGACACACGCATAAGTCATTGCCGCAAAAGGCGATCTGCGTGTGCCACTTCGTCAGTGTTCGCAGAAGTTTTGTGAGAAGAGAGAGCGGAGTATGAGATTCGGGGGGCGTTACCGGCTCGGATGCAGGAGGGGCATGGCACACGTAGAATTGCGCCGCACCCCGCACCATCTTGCGGTCGCCAAAACGAAAACGCCCAACTGAGAACAGTTGGGCGCTTGATTTTGGTGGAGCAGTTAACACCGTGACGAACCCTCATTCCGTAGTCATGGGAAGCCCGTAGCTCAGTCTGCGGTTCATGAGAGGTTCGTGGCGCTTGGTAGCCACTACCCGGACTTACTCACACGCCTCGTTTTTTCCTCATCAACCCGCCCCCGTCATATGGGTTAACACACGCATGCCAGCACGACGGCGCGCAAGTTCATCTTTATCCGCTTCGTTGACAACGGGAGTTGGTAATGGATTTGCAGGTGGCGGTCCTGCGTGGTGGCCTCGAAGCGCAAGGCGCGCGCCATTCGGAACATCGCTGCACGCCAACTGCTGAACGGTTTCCACAGCAGCGGCAGATGATTCTTGCCGCTCCACACGCGGATCGCCTCGCAGTCAGCACGCAGTTGTTCCAGACTGCCGTGAGGGGCAAGCAGTTCGCGCACGCGCCGGCCGGTCTCGGCGTCGTCCAGGTCCTGCGCCAGCAACTCGAGCACATCGTCGAGTTTGGCGACCAGTTCCTCGCTGAGTTCGCGTTGGCGCGCCTGGATGGCCTGAAGTTCGTCGCGCGCGCTGTTGTGGCAGGCGCCGATGCGGCGAATGAACATTTCGGCGATGTCATCGCGGGCGCGCACGCGCATCTGCCGCATCAGAGCCAGCGTCAGCGTGTGGCGCTTGGGCGGCGACAGATCCTTCATTTCGCCGGCGTCCATCACGGCCGCCATTTCGGAGAGGTGCTTCAGGCGGGTGGCCGGAACGCCTTCCAACAGCGCATCACTGTCAGGAAGCGAGTCCAGCCAGCGCAGTTGCTCCAGCAGTTGATCGAGATGCTGGCGTGACGCCTTCTTGGCCGAGCGCTTCAGATCGTTGTACCGGGTTTGTCGCTCGGGCAGTTTGCTGGCCAGCAGTTCGTCGAGCCAGCGGCGCTGGACGACCGTCAGGCGCTGCCAAACCCCGGTGTAAAGCGCCTGCTCGGCGGCTTCGTGCTCTTTCTCGGCAATCTTGACGAGGGCGCCGAACATCGGTAATTCGTAGTCCAGCCGTACTAATTCGGCAATCAGGATGTTGATGATGTCGATGCGCGTGTTGACGATCTGGCTAACCTCGCGCGCGATCCGCACCGCGTCGTTTCGCGCACGGGGACCGGTGAAGGGCTGCACGCCCAGCAGCTTGCGCACGGCCTCGTGATGGCGATACAGCGAACGGTGGGCCGACGGATAGGTGATTTCCTGCTGCGGTGGCAACCCCATGCAGGCCGAGATGTGTTCGATCACCTCGGGAGGGATCTGGTCAATGGAGCAGAAGTAGTGCAGATACTGGAAGCACTTGAGCTGCACCATCAAGGCCAGACGCCGGTCGGCCTGGCGGGCGAAGCCGTTGACCCAGTTCAGCTCCTCCGGGGCAGGGCTGAACAGGCGTTGCAGATCCTGAGCCGTCAGCAGTCTCTGAAAGCGTGGGTAGGCGGTACGCTCGATGCTGGCCATTCACGCCTTGGCCCGAGCCGCCTTGCAAGCTAACTGAGCCTGCAGCGACTCCAGGAAGTCATCTTTGTTGGTGAATGTAAAAATCTGCACCTCACCACCCGGACGTTCCGTCCGCACCTTCACCGCCGGCAGCGACAGCATGGAGCCGGAACTGCGGCGGCACCCGCTTCTTCAAAGATCTCCAGCCGGACGACACCGTGGCCTGTGTCGATGTGCCGAACCTAGCCATGGTGATCATGGGAGTGTTGAAGTACCTCATGGGCTACACCCTGACGGTCAAGCGATACGCGTTGGCCAACTACTGTCCGCACAATTTGAGCGAGTTCTACATGACTGCACGCAACAAACTCAGAAACGCTCAAAACCGTCCTTCTATCATTATTGCTGGATGCAGGCCACGCTGTGTTGATGTCATGGATTATGGAAAACTCAACAGTATCCGGGTGTCGGGGCCGCACTGCGCAACTGTGCGCAGTGCGGCCCCGACACCGTTTTCTATGCTCCGTCAGTCGAGACGGACTTTAGCGACGTCGGCTACATGCTTCCACTTGACGAGTTCCGCTCGCAGGAAAGTGTTGAAGGCCTCCGGCGTACCGCCGACAATCTCAGCGCCTTGCGCCCTCAGCTTCACTTTAACATCGGGCATCTGCAGGGCTTTGTTGGTTTCCGCATTGATTTTGGCAATGACCTCCGCAGGGGTGCCGGTGGGTACCATCAGCCCGCCCCAGGACACAGCTTCATAGCCGCTGATGCCGAGTGCCTCGTTCACCGTCGGGACGTCAGGCAACGATGCGATCCGCTTTGGGCTAGTGACGGCCAGCGCCCGGAGTTTCCCGCTCTTGATATGCGGCACGCCGGCGAGCGCCGTGGGCAGCGCAATTGTGAGCTGGCCTCCCATCACGTCGATGATCGCTGGTGCGTCGCCCTTGTACGGCACGTGCAGCATCTTGGCCCCGGTCGTCATGGCGAGCAGTTCACCGGCAAGATGGCTGCCCGCCCCGTTGCCGGCGGAGCCGAAGGTAATTTGCCCGGGCTTTTCCTTGGCCAGGGCAATCAGCTGCGCCAGACTTTTCACCGGCGAATCAGCCGCGGTCACGATCACCAGCGGAACGATCGTGGTGAGAATGACGGGTGCGAAATCCTTCACCGTGTCGTAGGGCAGCTTGGCGTAAACCGCCGGGTTGATGGCATTCGGCCCGAGATTGGCCATCAGGATGGTGTAGCCATCGGCCGGGGATTTGGCCGCGGCTTCGTTGGCAATGATGCCGTTGGCTCCCGGCCGATTCTCAATGACGACCGTCGTGCCCCAAGCCTGGCTCATCTTCATGCCAAGGAGCCTGGCGGTGACGTCCGAAGCACCACCAGGCGGATAGGGAAGAACTATACGCACGGGCTGCGTGGGCCAGTCTTTGGCCATGGCGGCTTGACTGCCGAACAGGGCGCCGAAGAACATGAGCGCCGTGGCAATCCGGCAAAGGTATCGGGTCATGGTCATTGAGAGTCTCCTAGTGATAATTCGTAACTATGGTTGGCAACCTCGATCTTGTTTCGTTTCAAATCACTCCTTTCCTCTTCGAGTGGGAAATTCTTTCTGCGGACCAACCCAGTTCTTTGGCCAGTATTTCGTCGGTGTGCTCGCCCAGCGCTGGGGGGGCACGTCGATAGTGGATGCTGGATCTAGAAAACTTGATGGGATTGGCGATTTGCGGGGCCGAGACACCGCTTGAATGAGGCAGCGAAAAGACCATGCCGCGGGCCAGCACGTGCTCGTCCGCCAGCGCTTCGGGAATGGACTGGATCGGCCCGCACGGCACCCCCGCGCGTTCGAGTTGATCCAGCCAGTGCCTCTTGCATGCATGGGCGAACAATTCGGACAAGGCGGGAATGAGCGTTGCGCGGTGCTTGAGCCTCTGGGCGTTGGTGGCGTACCGTTCGTCATCGGCTAGGCCTTCAGCGCCGAGCGTGCGGCACAGCGCGCCGAATTGGCGGTCATTCCCGACAGCAACGATCAGTTCTCCATCGCTGGCGGCAAAGGACTGGTAGGGGGCGAGATTGGGATGCGCATTGCCCCATCGCTTCGGTGGCTTTCCCGATACGAGGTAGTTGGACGCCTGATTGGCGAGCCAGGCGACCTGGGTGTCGAGCAGGCTCATGTCGATGTATTGGCCCTTGCCGCTGCGGGTTCGCTCGAACAACGCACTGACGATGGCGACCGATGCGTACATGCCGGTCATCAGATCGGAGATCGGCACGCCGCACTTCTGGGCGCCGCCGCCAGGCTGGTCGTCACTCTGCCCGGTGATGCTCATCAGCCCCCCCATGGCCTGGATCACGAAGTCGTAGCCCGCTCGGCTGCTGTAGGGCCCGGTTTGGCCGAAACCTGTGATCGAGCAGTAAACCAGGCCTGGATTGATCTCGCAGAGAGCGGCGTAATCTAGGCCATAGCGCCTCATGTCGCCGAGTTTATAGTTCTCCACGAACACATCGACTGTCTTTACCATTTCGCGCAGAATGCCCTGGCCTTCCGGCGTACTGATATCCACGGTCATCGATCGCTTGCCCCGATTGGCAGAGAGAAAATAGGCGGATTCGGCCGTTGCCGAACCATCCTCGCGTTCAAGAAAGGGCGGCCCCCACCCTCTGGTATCGTCTCCGCCTACAGGTCGCTCGACTTTGATCACATCGGCTCCCAAATCGGAAAGTAGCTGCGTGCTCCACGGGCCCGCGAGGATTCGGCTGAGATCAAGTACCTTGATGCCGGATAAGGGTCCTGCCATGATGTGCCTTCTTTGTGTAACCAATCAGCTCGGATCGAACAGGACGCCCGGGTTCAGGATCTGCTTTGGATCGAAGACTGTCTTGGCAGCCTTCATCGCAGCGCAGAACAGTTCCGGCCGCTCTTTGTCATACCAGGGTCGATGGTCCCGTCCCAGAGCGTGGTGGTGGGTGACTGTGCCACCCGCATCGACCATGGCCTGCTCGCCGATGCGCTTGATTGCCATGTATTGCTCGGGAATGCGTGACTTGTCGCCATAAGCAAACCAGGTGAAGTACGGCGCCGGGCCGTCCGGATACAGGTGGGTGAAGCGGCAGGTGACCGACCCCTTGCGCCCCGTCACTTCTCGGATGGCGCGATGGGTTTCGGCCTTGACATGGTCGCGCAATGCGGCAAATTTATCCCACGTGACGGCGGTCTCCATCGTTTCGCGCATCACACCACGTGCGATTGCGTATTCACGCAGAAAGGGTCCGCGCAGGAATTTGTTGCGCCAGTTGGCCGTGTCGGAGTCCGATCCCGCCGCCTTGTCGTTCAGCGTCTGGGCGTCCCATTCGCCGGAGCACTCAGCGCAGATTTCCAGTGCGCGGTTCATCCAGACATCGACCGGGTGGTCAGCTGATTCAAAGCCGAGCACCAGAATGTCGTAGCTTCCGTCGCTGGATCCGGTGTAGGCCGCCTCTTCCCGTTCAATCAGGCGGGCATTGGAGGGATTCAATCCCGACTGCGAGAGCAAGCGGGTCGCTTCGACCGCATTTTCATAAACGCTGAAGCGCACTGTCGTCATCTTGCGGAAGACCGGCCGGCGATGGAGCCTGACCCAGGCTTCGGTGATGATGCCCAAGGCTCCCTCGGAGCCGAGAAACAGTCGATCGGGATTGGGGCCGGAGCCTGACACCGGGAAACGGCGCGATTCGATGTTGCCCGAGGGCGTGACCACCTTGAGGCTTTGCACATGGTCGTCGATCTGCGTATAGGCCGTCGCGAAGTGGCCTGCGGCGCGGGTGGCAATCCACCCGCCGAGTGAAGAGAACTCCCATGCTTGCAAGAAGAAGCGCATGGTCAGTCCCGTGGGCTTGAGCTGCTTTTCCAGGCTAGGGCCGAGAACACCGGCCTGAATTCGCGCTGATTGCGACTTGGCATCCACTTCCAGTACCTTGTCGAAATGCTTCAGGTCGATGGTGACGACGCCTCGGTATCGGTCGTACTCAGGTGGATTGACGCCGCCGACAACGCTGGTTCCGCCGCCGTACGGGATGGCAGCCAGGTTGTGTCGGCCGCACCAGTCGTAAAGATCAACGATGTCCTCTTCCGTCCTGGGGTAGGCGATGACGTCGGGCGGGTTGCGAAACTCCTTGCGCAATGCCCGCGCTACGTCGACGGTGCCCGCTCCATAGGTGTGGTATAGACGATCGTATTTGTCGGTCGTGCAGATTGCCGCGAGGGACGCCGGCGCCTGGATGCGCGGCGCGCGAAGGTCAATGTCTTCCTCCTTCGGGAACGGTACAGCCTCGAAGTGGTCGACACCAAGCAACCGGCTCCATGCGGATTCGAACTCGGCGGTTTCCGCCGGCGAAACCGTGTCTCCTTCGTAACCCCAACCATAGAATTTTCGGCGGCGCTCTTGCATTGTGAGTCTCCTGGTTTTGTAGCGAATTACATTGCAACGTCTGCAGATGTAGGCGTATTTGACGGCGAATCAACAAAAGATAACAATGATTATTTTCAACAAAAATCATCGATATCATCGATAGATTTGGCATCAGGAGAAAAAGTGGAACTCAGGCACTTGCGTTATTTCGTGGCTTTGGCTGAATGCCTGAATTTCACCCGCGCCGCAGAACGGGTGCACATCACACAATCCACCCTGTCTCACCAGATTCGCCAACTCGAAGAGGAGATAGGGGAGCTATTGTTTGAGCGGGTGGGCAAACGTGTCTTGATCACGGAACGAGGAGAATTGTTTCTCAGCTACGCCGCTAAAGCGCTGAAGGAAGTCGATCAGGGCATGGCCGCATTGAAAGAGTCTGCCCAGGGCCTTACAGGCAAATTGCGCATCGGCTCCACACATACGTTCAACCAAGGATTCATTCCCGAATGCATCGCCACCCTGTTGGTACGGCACCCCACCGTGAAAGTGGCCGCGAGTGAGTTTACTGCTGACGACATAGGAGAAAGGCTGGCTTCAGGGGTGCTCGATCTGGGGATTTCCTATCGGCCCCGCACCGTGGGCGACCTTTGGTTCGAGCCCCTGTACAACGAGCAGATGGTCTTAGTCGTTTCGCCCCAGCATCCACTCGCCGGTCGGAAGCGAATCCGGTTGGTGGAGCTTCATCGGCAGCCTCTGGTATTGCTGCCAGAAGCTTTCGCAACCCGTGCCATGCTCGATGAGTGCTTTCGCCTGCACCGCCGGCAAAAGCAGCCAACGGTCATCCGCAATCTGTTTAAGGAAAAACATGTCAGATACGCCGCGTGATTCGTTACGCACTATTTATGGGCCGGCTCAGTAAGTTTCCTTAAGAATCGAACACTACACTAGGTCGTTCGCCGTTGCATTCACGGCGACCGCCGCCCGAACTGTCCTGGCTCGGTCGGCCGCGGAAATCCCGGTAGTAACGCCACAAACGGCTTCAATGGAAACCGTGAATGCTTATCGACTCCCGGAACTCATACCGGCTCGCTGCGATGAAGTCTCAGCCATCTCACACGGCCAGGATCGACACGGACTTGGTGGCCAAGTAGGCCTCCATCGCCTCGGGCCCGCCTTCGGAGCCGTAGCCGGAGTCCTTGATGCCGCCGAAGGGCATCTCCGGGGAGGTCACGGCAGGCTGGTTGATCCAGAGCATGCCGACTTCCATCTGCTGGGAAAGCAAGTGTGCATTCCTGATCGACTTCGTAAAGGCGTAGCCTGCCAGGCCGTAAGGTAAGCGATTGGCTTCGACGATGGCCTCTTCCAGGGTGTCGAATCCTCGGATCGCGACGATCGGGCCAAAGGGCTCATTGTTGAACACGTCGGCCTCGATCGGAACGTCGGCCAGCACGGTCGGCGCGAAGAAGCACCCGTCCGAGCCCACACGTGCGCCGCCAGTCGCCACCCTGGCACCCGTGAGCTGCGCATTTTCGAGCAGCTTGTCCATCGCGGCGACCCGACGCGCATTGGCAAGCGGGCCAAGAGTGGTGCCTTCGGCCAAGCCGTCACCGAGCTGAAGGTTCTCAGCGTGTTTCACCATCTGCGCCACGAACGCGTCCTTCAAGCTGTTGTGCACCAAAAAACGGGTAGGCGCGATGCAGATTTGCCCGGCATTGCGGAACTTGGCGGCGCCCGAGGCCTTCACGGCGAGTTCCACATCGGCGTCCTCGGCCACGATAACGGGCGCGTGGCCGCCCAGCTCCATGGTCGCACGCTTCATGTGCGCCCCGGCGAGGGCCGCTAGCTGCTTGCCGACCGGCGTGGATCCGGTAAAGGTCACCTTGCGGATGATTGGATGGGGGATCAGGTAAGAAGATATCTCGGCGGGGTCACCGAACACCAGGCCGACGGTACCAGCGGGCACTCCCGCATCGACGAAGGTCTGCAACAGCGCGGCGGGCGACGCCGGTGTTTCCTCTGGGGCCTTCACGAGGAAGGAGCAGCCGCTCGCCAGCGCTGCACCGAGCTTGCGCACAATCTGGTTGATCGGAAAATTCCAGGGCGTGAATGCGGCCACCGGCCCCAACGGCTCCTTGATCACCAACTGCTGGGCGGCCAGGTTGCGTGAAGGCACGATGCGACCATAGGTGCGGCGCCCCTCGTCGGCGAACCACTCGATGATGTCCGCGGCAGCCAGCACCTCGCTACGGGCCTCGAGGATAGGCTTGCCCTGCTCAATTGTCAGTAACCCGGCGATCTCACCGGCCCGCTCACGCAGCAAGCCCGCAGCCTTGCGCATGATCAACGCGCGCTCGTTCGCCGGTATCCTCCGCCAAGCCTCAAAACCGCGCTGTGCCGCGGCCAGCGCGCGGTCCAGATCGGGAATGCCCGCGTGCGCAACCCTGCCGATCGTCTTGCCGGTCGCCGGGTTGATCACATCGATCGTTCTGCGGCTTGCCGCGTCAAGCCATTCATTGTCGATCAGCAGGCGGGTGTCGGTGTAGTTGTGGGGTTTCATGGAAATAATTCGATGTTCAAAAAAATAATGGGGAAAATCCGGTCAACGTCGCGTCGGACGCTAGATCACTTGCGGAATCTGTCGCATCTCTGGCGTGAACCCGGCGATGAGCTCGGTCTCCACATAGCCCGGCGCAATCGCATTCGCGGTGATGCCCTGCGGTCCGACTTCCTTGGCAAGCGTGCGCGTAAAACCTGCAATGCCAGCCTTTGCCGCCGCGTAATGCGACACCCCGGGGCGCCCACCACCTGTGAAATTCATTGATGAGGTGTTGACAATTCGTCCAAAACCGTTGCGCGTCATCAGCGGAATTGCGGCCCGCGACCAGAGAAAGCTGCTGCGCATGTGCACATGAACCATGCGGTCCCAGGCTTCGACCGGCATATTCTCGGTCGTGTAGGCCGGCTTGACGCCTATGCCGGCGTTGTTGACCAGAATGTCGAGCCGACCGAAGCGCTGGCGGATTGCTTCGGTGATGCGTGCCACGTCGGCTTCATTGGCCGCGTCACCGACATACGCTTCAGCCTGTGCCCCCATCGCCAACAGCGCCGCTGCAGCAGCTTTGCCCGCCGCAGGATCCAGGTCGACGATGGCGACGTGGGCACCCTCGGCCGCCAGCACCCGCGCTTCGGCAAAGCCGATACCGCGCGCCGCACCGGTGACCAGCGCTATCTTGTCTTTCAAGCCAAAGTCCATCTCATCACCCCTTCATGGCACCGGCTGCGAGGCCTTGGATGAAGTAGCGGCTGAGAAACGTGAACAACACCAGCAGGGGTAGCGCAATCAACGTGGCGCCGGCCATCAGCTCACCCCAGCGCGCGTCGAAGGTGCCAAGGATCGACGCCAGGCCGACCGGCAAGGTCTTCTGGCTATCACTGCTGACCAGGACGAACGCGAAGATGTAGTCTGTCCAAGAGAGAAGGAAGGCAAAAATCGCCACGGTGACAATACCTGGCAGAGACAAAGGCAGAACCACCCGAAAAAACGCGCCAGCGCGGGTGCAGCCGTCGACCATCGCAGCCTCTTCAAGGTCGAGTGGCATCACCTTGAAGAAACCCCACAACAACCACACGCCGAGCGGGATGGTCAGCGTGCAGTGCGCAGCAATTACCGACCACAGACTGTCGGCCAGTCCCAGGCCGGCAAAAATCGACAGCAAAGGAATGGCGAGCAGCATTGGCGGGAACATATAAGCGTAGAGCATGCTGCCGACGATGATCGTCTTGCCCGGAATACGGTACCGGGTGACCACATAGGCTATCACCACCGACACCAGCAAGGTAATGACCACAACGGCGCCAGCCACCATCACGCTGTTCAGAAACTGCAGCGGGTAGTCGGTCAACTCCAGCAAAGTCCAGTAAGCCTTGAAACCAGTGTCGAAGCTGGTTGGGATCAGCGTCGGCGGCGCGAACAGGTCGCGCTCAGGGCGTAGGCTGGAGACAATCATCCAGTAAATGGGGAAAAACGACCACAGACACATCAGTGCCACGCCGCCCAGCAGGGTAACGCGAGCAGTCAGCGAACGGCGCAAGCTCATGATTTTTCTTCCTTCTCTTCAAGCGGAAAGTAGTGAAAATAAACGGCGATCAACACGGTAAGTACCAAGAATGACAATGTCGCCACCGTAGCGCCACCGCCCACATCGAACTGGCTGAAGGCACGCCGGTAAGCCAACACCGGTAAATGTTCCGTGGCTGACAGGGGCCCTCCCTTGGTGAGCAGCCACACCACGTCGAATTTGTTGAACATCCAGATGCTGCGCAGTAGCACGGTGACGGTCAGCATCGGCGCCAGCATCGGGATGGTGATGTGCCAAAAACGCATCCAGGCGCTGGCCCCGTCGACCCGCGCCGCTTCGTACAGCGACTTCGGCACCGTCTGCATCGCGGCAAGAAAACACACGGTCACAAAGGGTGTCCAGGTCCATACGCTGACCACGATCAGGATCAGCATGGCAGAGGTCGGGTTCTCGAACCATGCAGGTCGGCCCAGCCCTATGTGCTCGGCCCAAACGGTGAATAGGCCGAGCCCGCCATCGAGCAGCCACTGGAAGATGACCGTCACCACGACAGTTGGAAGCAGGTAGGGCAGCACCGTGATGCCACGCACCACCGGTCGACCGGGGAATGGCTGATCGAGCAGCAGTGCAAAGAGCACGCCCAGCACCACCTGTGCGGCGATGGTCGTGATGGCGAACAGCAGGCCGATGCCAAAGGCATGCCAGAAGGTCGGGTCCGACAGAATGCGCGTGTAATTGGCCAGACCGACCCATGTTTGCGCTGAAATGAACGACTCGGCCTGGTACAGGCTGAGCCGAACCGCGTCCAGCACCGGCACGAGGATCAATAACAACGTTGTGCTGACGCCCGCGACGAAGGCCAACAGCAGCGCGCGGTCGCTGAAGGTTCTGATTCTTTTCATGGGTGCAGCCTCGGTAGGCATGCCAGCGCTGGGCTGGCATGCGGAACTAAAAGCGGTCTTACAAGACCGCGCGGTACTTCTTCGCCATGATGTCCACTGCTTCGGCGGCAGGCATGTCTTTGAGCAAACGGTTCTGGATCGCTTCGCTGATCGCAAAAGTCTCGAACATCTTGCCGGGCCGCAAGTCGATCCTTGGACCTTCAGTATCGATGGATCGAATGATTACGTCCTTACTCGAGAGGATGCCCCGCATGAACTCGACCAGTTCGGCGTGTTTTTCGATCAGCGGATGAGCACGCCAGCGCGCGTCTTCGTACACATCGAGCCGCGGCGGCTGGAAATGCAGCGGCGCCGAGTGCAGGAAGTTGATGTAGTGGCGCTCGGTAAACCACTCCATGAACTTGTAGGCCTCGTCGCGCATCGGTGTGTTTAGCAGAACCCATCCATCGGCTGCATGGTTGACTGCCTGCGCCTTGCCCGCGCTGTCCGGGTACATGAAAAAACCGGTCTTGCCTGCCAAGTCGGGCGCGCGATCCTCCAGAACCTCCATCAGGCGACCGGCGTATGGGGCATGCGCGATTTGCCCGCCGGAATACTGGGCAAGCACGGTGCCAAACAGCGCTTGCGTCATGCCGGGCGGCATTGAGGGCTGCAGCTTCTTCATGAAATCGAGGTAGCGGATCATGCGGGGTTTCATATCGGCGTTGTCGATCAACAGCTTGAAGTTATCGTCGAGCATCTTCAAGCCATCGGCCCACAGATAGCCGATCGACATCCACTGCGTGGCCGAATTCGCGCCCAGTGGATGGCCCACACCGAACTTCCCGCCTTCGGTGAGCGCCTTGCAGTTCTCGGCCATTTGCTCAAAGGTGGTTGGCACCTTCAGCCCTTTTTGCTGGTACAGGTCTTTACGGTAGTACATCCAGCAGAAGTTGTAATCGTACGGGTACCAGTAGTGCTCGCCCTTGACTGGGAACAGAATGCGCGGCCCCCACTTGGATTTTTCGATTAGCTTGGTCATCGGTACCAGCTTGCCGGCCTCAGCCAGTATCAGCATGTGGCCGGCAAAAGCCAGTGTTCCGATGTCGTAGGGAGTTCCGCTGGAGAGCGACGCCTGTAACTTGCTGTAGGCGTCGTCGGGCGGCACGGTGTCGACCACTACCTTGACACCGGTCTGTTTCTCGTACTCGGCTGCTGCCACACGCAAGGCCCGCACCGATTCCCGACTCGGTTCGGCGTTCAGAAAGCGAATGGTCTTGGTCTGGGCATGAACGGCCGGGGCACCGAGCGCCATCAGCGCCGCGCCGGTGGCGGCCGTCGTGATCACGCGCCGCCGCGAAAATGTGTCCGTGGTTGCGCTGGGGGGAATCAACGCCTTGCTGCTGTCTTGCTCTGCCATGTCTGTCTCCAGTTGGTTATGTAATTCTCGGCTTCCTCATTCGAGGGCTCTGAGGGGGATGCTCATTGCGGCGGCGACAGCAAGCTGCTGCCGTCTTCCGCGTCGAACAGGTGCATTTTTTGCGGCATCAAGGCGAGCCGGCATGGCATGCCGTGCGAAAAGCGGTCTTCGCGACCGGACAACACCCGCAGACTGCCACCGTGACCGGTGTCGCACACCAGCAATGTCTGCGCACCCAGCTGCTCGACCAGGCCCACAGTGGCGGCAATCTGTCCGGCATCGCTGAGCAATACATGCTCGGGGCGTACACCCAGAACCGCCCGGCCTGTGGCGGGTCGCGTCAGGCGCTGGGCCGGCAAGGCCACTTCCATTCCCGCGCCACGGAAGCATGCGCCATTGGCACTGGTCGTCAGCTCACCCTCGAGAAAGTTCATCTCCGGCGCACCGATGAAGCCGGCCACAAAGCGGTTGGCCGGGCGATCGTACACCTGCAACGGCGTGCCTACCTGCTGCACCCGGCCCTGGTTCATCACCACGATGCGATCACCCAGCGTCATGGCTTCGACCTGATCGTGGGTGACGTAGATCATGCTCGTGCCGATGCGTTTGTGCAGTTCACCGATTTCTTCGCGCATGCGCACGCGCAGCTTGGCATCGAGGTTGGACAGCGGCTCGTCGAGGAGGAAGGCATCCGGCCGCCGCACTAGCGCGCGGCCCAGCGAGACGCGTTGCATCTGCCCGCCCGATAGCTGACCTGGCTTGCGTGTCAGCAGGTGTTCAATGCCCAGAATGTCGGCCGCCCACTTCACTTGCCGCTCGATTTCCGCCGGTTCGGTCTTGCGCATGCGCAGACCAAAGGCGAGGTTGTCGTAGACCGACTTGTGCGGGTACAGCGCGTAGTTCTGGAACACCATGGCGATGTTGCGGTCCTTGGGCTCCAGGTCCGTCACGTCACGCTCGCCGATGCGGATGCTGCCGCTGCTGGTATCTTCCAGACCGGCCACCATGCGCAGTGTGGTCGACTTGCCGCAGCCCGAAGGCCCGACGAGCACGATGAACTCGCCGTGCTCAACCGTCAGCGAGAACTCGGCCACCACCGTCAAAGGACCAAACGCCTTGCGCACTTTGTCGAGAATGATCTGTGCCATCAAAGGCCTCCTTTTGCCGCTGTAACGGGCATCACCGGCAACCTGGACAAGGCATGATTCACCACCGCCAGCCCGCGCTGCGCCTGCTTGTAGAGCGCGAACAGTTCGGTATAGAAGGCCGCCCGCTGCGGATCAGGTTGGGCAGTTTCGAGCACCTCGGTGCAGGCTGTTGCGGCGCTGTACTCATCGCTGAAAACACCCACACCCACATGATACGGTTCGATCAGCTCAGTCATGATTTCATCCTTATGATTGCGGGAGACGATGGTGTTGCAGTACGCGGATTACCGCGGCCTGCAGTGATGTATCTGGCGCAACGCGGGTGCACCAGTTCATCGATGAAATAGGTCACTCAGCGGTTTTGAGATGTTCGGACCGTCAAGCTGACTGCTTTTTGGTAGCGGCACCTGACTGCCTCGTCTCGTTGCTTCCCGCAATTAGTTCGGCGGCTTTTTCGGCCATGGCCATGATCGGCAGATTGGTATTTCCGCTGATTACGGTCGGCATGATCGAACCATCGATGACTCTGAGGTTGTCTATCCCCCTGACCCGCAACTGACCATCGACAACAGCGTTGCTGTCTTCGCCCATGCGGCAGGTTCCGACAGGATGATAGATCGTTTCGGCGCGCTCCCGAATCCATTTTTTGCGGGAGTCGACACTGGTAAACGCATCGATATCGATCTTTCGTTTCACGAATTTTCTCAGACCAGGTTGATCGATAATCTCGCAAAGCTGTTTGACGCCTTCCTGCATGCTGACGAAATCCGACTCGTCAGAGAGAAAACGGGGATCGATAGCGGGAGTGTCAGATGGGTCTGCCGATCGCAGTCGCAATGTTCCACGGCTCTTGGGCCGAAGCTGGCAAACGCGAATCGCGAAACCATGAGCGATGCGTTCGTTGGGCGGCGGATTTCGGAGTGCGACGATGAGATGAGCTTGCCACTCCGGCAGCGACGAATTTTTATCGGGCCCCCAGAAGGCGCCGGCTTCGACGCCTTGCGACGTTGCGGGACCCGTGCCCCGAAGAATGTATTGCGCCCCCGCGAGGCCGCCCTTGATCAGGCCGAGATACGGCGTCAGCGTAACGGGCTGAGAGGCTTCCAAGCGAATCGCACAGTCCAGATGGTCCTGCAGGTTGTCTCCGACGCCAGCGGAATCGAGGACAGGCTTGATGCCAAGCGATTGCAGGTGATCCGCGGGCCCGATCCCCGACAGCATCAGCAGTTGCGGTGAGCCGATGGCTCCGGATGTCAGCAGTACCTCGCGCTCTGCCGAGATGGTTATCTCGCATCCTCCTTTCTCGATGACCACGCCGCGCGCGCGCGTTCCCTCCATCGCGATCCGGCGAACTCTGCAGTTGGTCATGAGGGTGAGATTGCTTCGTCCCTTCGCGCGATCGAGATACTTGAAGGCTCCGGATCGCTTTCCTTCCGCAATGGTGAGTTCGTAGAAGCCGGTGCCAACCTGGGACGGGCCGTTGAAGCCATTGTTCTCCGGCAAGCCGGCCGAGACCGCGCTTTCAATGAACGCCTTTGAAATTGGATGTTGGAGAGTGCCGTAGGACAGCCGAATAGGACCAGAATATCCTCTGTCCTGATCGCGCTCCCGTGTCACCAGGGTGGCATCCTCGATCTTTCGGAGGTAAGGGCGCAGGTTTTCGTAGCTCCATGACGGCAGGCCCTGGGCGGCCCACGAGTCGTAGTCCCAGGCGTTGCCTCGAATCGCAATCATCGAGTTGATGGAGGACGATCCACCCACAACCCGACCACGAGGGATGTAGATCTTTCGATTGTTGAGATGGGCCTGGGGCTCGGTCCAGAACTGCCAGTTGTATTTCGGACTTGTGTAGAGCACGCGAATGCCGGCCGGCATGTGAACGAAGATGGATGCGGATGGAGCTCCGGCCTCGATCAGCAGGACATTGACGTTTGGATTCTCGCTTAGTCGCGACGCCAGCACGCATCCCGCCGATCCCGCGCCGACGACGATGTAGTCATATCCGGATAGTTTCATTTCGAATCCCCCTTGGGAACGCCCGCGGCTGCCAGCGTGGCTGGTATGGCAAGAAGCGAGTAGCCCGCCGAGGAAGATACTTTCCGATGCGGGTGACCCATGTTCAAAGTCTCAAGGTGGTCAGCCCTCGGGCAACATCGAATCGCGCCGTTTCCCAGTTTCAGGCTCTGGTCCCAATCCCGATCGGCTTGCATTGTGAGTCTCCTGGTTTTGTAGCGAATTACATTGCAACGTCTGCAGATGTAGGCGTATTTGACGGCGAATCAACAAAAGATAACAATGATTATTTTCAACAAAAATCATCGATATCATCGATAGATTTGGCATCAGGAGAAAAAGTGGAACTCAGGCACTTGCGTTATTTCGTGGCTTTGGCTGAATGCCTGAATTTCACCCGCGCCGCAGAACGGGTGCACATCACACAATCCACCCTGTCTCACCAGATTCGCCAACTCGAAGAGGAGATAGGGGAGCTATTGTTTGAGCGGGTGGGCAAACGTGTCTTGATCACGGAACGAGGAGAATTGTTTCTCAGCTACGCCGCTAAAGCGCTGAAGGAAGTCGATCAGGGCATGGCCGCATTGAAAGAGTCTGCCCAGGGCCTTACAGGCAAATTGCGCATCGGCTCCACACATACGTTCAACCAAGGATTCATTCCCGAATGCATCGCCACCCTGTTGGTACGGCACCCCACCGTGAAAGTGGCCGCGAGTGAGTTTACTGCTGACGACATAGGAGAAAGGCTGGCTTCAGGGGTGCTCGATCTGGGGATTTCCTATCGGCCCCGCACCGTGGGCGACCTTTGGTTCGAGCCCCTGTACAACGAGCAGATGGTCTTAGTCGTTTCGCCCCAGCATCCACTCGCCGGTCGGAAGCGAATCCGGTTGGTGGAGCTTCATCGGCAGCCTCTGGTATTGCTGCCAGAAGCTTTCGCAACCCGTGCCATGCTCGATGAGTGCTTTCGCCTGCACCGCCGGCAAAAGCAGCCAACGGTCATCCGCAATCTGTTTAAGGAAAAACATGTCAGATACGCCGCGTGATTCGTTACGCACTATTTATGGGCCGGCTCAGTAAGTTTCCTTAAGAATCGAACACTACACTAGGTCGTTCGCCGTTGCATTCACGGCGACCGCCGCCCGAACTGTCCTGGCTCGGTCGGCCGCGGAAATCCCGGTAGTAACGCCACAAACGGCTTCAATGGAAACCGTGAATGCTTATCGACTCCCGGAACTCATACCGGCTCGCTGCGATGAAGTCTCAGCCATCTCACACGGCCAGGATCGACACGGACTTGGTGGCCAAGTAGGCCTCCATCGCCTCGGGCCCGCCTTCGGAGCCGTAGCCGGAGTCCTTGATGCCGCCGAAGGGCATCTCCGGGGAGGTCACGGCAGGCTGGTTGATCCAGAGCATGCCGACTTCCATCTGCTGGGAAAGCAAGTGTGCATTCCTGATCGACTTCGTAAAGGCGTAGCCTGCCAGGCCGTAAGGTAAGCGATTGGCTTCGACGATGGCCTCTTCCAGGGTGTCGAATCCTCGGATCGCGACGATCGGGCCAAAGGGCTCATTGTTGAACACGTCGGCCTCGATCGGAACGTCGGCCAGCACGGTCGGCGCGAAGAAGCACCCGTCCGAGCCCACACGTGCGCCGCCAGTCGCCACCCTGGCACCCGTGAGCTGCGCATTTTCGAGCAGCTTGTCCATCGCGGCGACCCGACGCGCATTGGCAAGCGGGCCAAGAGTGGTGCCTTCGGCCAAGCCGTCACCGAGCTGAAGGTTCTCAGCGTGTTTCACCATCTGCGCCACGAACGCGTCCTTCAAGCTGTTGTGCACCAAAAAACGGGTAGGCGCGATGCAGATTTGCCCGGCATTGCGGAACTTGGCGGCGCCCGAGGCCTTCACGGCGAGTTCCACATCGGCGTCCTCGGCCACGATAACGGGCGCGTGGCCGCCCAGCTCCATGGTCGCACGCTTCATGTGCGCCCCGGCGAGGGCCGCTAGCTGCTTGCCGACCGGCGTGGATCCGGTAAAGGTCACCTTGCGGATGATTGGATGGGGGATCAGGTAAGAAGATATCTCGGCGGGGTCACCGAACACCAGGCCGACGGTACCAGCGGGCACTCCCGCATCGACGAAGGTCTGCAACAGCGCGGCGGGCGACGCCGGTGTTTCCTCTGGGGCCTTCACGAGGAAGGAGCAGCCGCTCGCCAGCGCTGCACCGAGCTTGCGCACAATCTGGTTGATCGGAAAATTCCAGGGCGTGAATGCGGCCACCGGCCCCAACGGCTCCTTGATCACCAACTGCTGGGCGGCCAGGTTGCGTGAAGGCACGATGCGACCATAGGTGCGGCGCCCCTCGTCGGCGAACCACTCGATGATGTCCGCGGCAGCCAGCACCTCGCTACGGGCCTCGAGGATAGGCTTGCCCTGCTCAATTGTCAGTAACCCGGCGATCTCACCGGCCCGCTCACGCAGCAAGCCCGCAGCCTTGCGCATGATCAACGCGCGCTCGTTCGCCGGTATCCTCCGCCAAGCCTCAAAACCGCGCTGTGCCGCGGCCAGCGCGCGGTCCAGATCGGGAATGCCCGCGTGCGCAACCCTGCCGATCGTCTTGCCGGTCGCCGGGTTGATCACATCGATCGTTCTGCGGCTTGCCGCGTCAAGCCATTCATTGTCGATCAGCAGGCGGGTGTCGGTGTAGTTGTGGGGTTTCATGGAAATAATTCGATGTTCAAAAAAATAATGGGGAAAATCCGGTCAACGTCGCGTCGGACGCTAGATCACTTGCGGAATCTGTCGCATCTCTGGCGTGAACCCGGCGATGAGCTCGGTCTCCACATAGCCCGGCGCAATCGCATTCGCGGTGATGCCCTGCGGTCCGACTTCCTTGGCAAGCGTGCGCGTAAAACCTGCAATGCCAGCCTTTGCCGCCGCGTAATGCGACACCCCGGGGCGCCCACCACCTGTGAAATTCATTGATGAGGTGTTGACAATTCGTCCAAAACCGTTGCGCGTCATCAGCGGAATTGCGGCCCGCGACCAGAGAAAGCTGCTGCGCATGTGCACATGAACCATGCGGTCCCAGGCTTCGACCGGCATATTCTCGGTCGTGTAGGCCGGCTTGACGCCTATGCCGGCGTTGTTGACCAGAATGTCGAGCCGACCGAAGCGCTGGCGGATTGCTTCGGTGATGCGTGCCACGTCGGCTTCATTGGCCGCGTCACCGACATACGCTTCAGCCTGTGCCCCCATCGCCAACAGCGCCGCTGCAGCAGCTTTGCCCGCCGCAGGATCCAGGTCGACGATGGCGACGTGGGCACCCTCGGCCGCCAGCACCCGCGCTTCGGCAAAGCCGATACCGCGCGCCGCACCGGTGACCAGCGCTATCTTGTCTTTCAAGCCAAAGTCCATCTCATCACCCCTTCATGGCACCGGCTGCGAGGCCTTGGATGAAGTAGCGGCTGAGAAACGTGAACAACACCAGCAGGGGTAGCGCAATCAACGTGGCGCCGGCCATCAGCTCACCCCAGCGCGCGTCGAAGGTGCCAAGGATCGACGCCAGGCCGACCGGCAAGGTCTTCTGGCTATCACTGCTGACCAGGACGAACGCGAAGATGTAGTCTGTCCAAGAGAGAAGGAAGGCAAAAATCGCCACGGTGACAATACCTGGCAGAGACAAAGGCAGAACCACCCGAAAAAACGCGCCAGCGCGGGTGCAGCCGTCGACCATCGCAGCCTCTTCAAGGTCGAGTGGCATCACCTTGAAGAAACCCCACAACAACCACACGCCGAGCGGGATGGTCAGCGTGCAGTGCGCAGCAATTACCGACCACAGACTGTCGGCCAGTCCCAGGCCGGCAAAAATCGACAGCAAAGGAATGGCGAGCAGCATTGGCGGGAACATATAAGCGTAGAGCATGCTGCCGACGATGATCGTCTTGCCCGGAATACGGTACCGGGTGACCACATAGGCTATCACCACCGACACCAGCAAGGTAATGACCACAACGGCGCCAGCCACCATCACGCTGTTCAGAAACTGCAGCGGGTAGTCGGTCAACTCCAGCAAAGTCCAGTAAGCCTTGAAACCAGTGTCGAAGCTGGTTGGGATCAGCGTCGGCGGCGCGAACAGGTCGCGCTCAGGGCGTAGGCTGGAGACAATCATCCAGTAAATGGGGAAAAACGACCACAGACACATCAGTGCCACGCCGCCCAGCAGGGTAACGCGAGCAGTCAGCGAACGGCGCAAGCTCATGATTTTTCTTCCTTCTCTTCAAGCGGAAAGTAGTGAAAATAAACGGCGATCAACACGGTAAGTACCAAGAATGACAATGTCGCCACCGTAGCGCCACCGCCCACATCGAACTGGCTGAAGGCACGCCGGTAAGCCAACACCGGTAAATGTTCCGTGGCTGACAGGGGCCCTCCCTTGGTGAGCAGCCACACCACGTCGAATTTGTTGAACATCCAGATGCTGCGCAGTAGCACGGTGACGGTCAGCATCGGCGCCAGCATCGGGATGGTGATGTGCCAAAAACGCATCCAGGCGCTGGCCCCGTCGACCCGCGCCGCTTCGTACAGCGACTTCGGCACCGTCTGCATCGCGGCAAGAAAACACACGGTCACAAAGGGTGTCCAGGTCCATACGCTGACCACGATCAGGATCAGCATGGCAGAGGTCGGGTTCTCGAACCATGCAGGTCGGCCCAGCCCTATGTGCTCGGCCCAAACGGTGAATAGGCCGAGCCCGCCATCGAGCAGCCACTGGAAGATGACCGTCACCACGACAGTTGGAAGCAGGTAGGGCAGCACCGTGATGCCACGCACCACCGGTCGACCGGGGAATGGCTGATCGAGCAGCAGTGCAAAGAGCACGCCCAGCACCACCTGTGCGGCGATGGTCGTGATGGCGAACAGCAGGCCGATGCCAAAGGCATGCCAGAAGGTCGGGTCCGACAGAATGCGCGTGTAATTGGCCAGACCGACCCATGTTTGCGCTGAAATGAACGACTCGGCCTGGTACAGGCTGAGCCGAACCGCGTCCAGCACCGGCACGAGGATCAATAACAACGTTGTGCTGACGCCCGCGACGAAGGCCAACAGCAGCGCGCGGTCGCTGAAGGTTCTGATTCTTTTCATGGGTGCAGCCTCGGTAGGCATGCCAGCGCTGGGCTGGCATGCGGAACTAAAAGCGGTCTTACAAGACCGCGCGGTACTTCTTCGCCATGATGTCCACTGCTTCGGCGGCAGGCATGTCTTTGAGCAAACGGTTCTGGATCGCTTCGCTGATCGCAAAAGTCTCGAACATCTTGCCGGGCCGCAAGTCGATCCTTGGACCTTCAGTATCGATGGATCGAATGATTACGTCCTTACTCGAGAGGATGCCCCGCATGAACTCGACCAGTTCGGCGTGTTTTTCGATCAGCGGATGAGCACGCCAGCGCGCGTCTTCGTACACATCGAGCCGCGGCGGCTGGAAATGCAGCGGCGCCGAGTGCAGGAAGTTGATGTAGTGGCGCTCGGTAAACCACTCCATGAACTTGTAGGCCTCGTCGCGCATCGGTGTGTTTAGCAGAACCCATCCATCGGCTGCATGGTTGACTGCCTGCGCCTTGCCCGCGCTGTCCGGGTACATGAAAAAACCGGTCTTGCCTGCCAAGTCGGGCGCGCGATCCTCCAGAACCTCCATCAGGCGACCGGCGTATGGGGCATGCGCGATTTGCCCGCCGGAATACTGGGCAAGCACGGTGCCAAACAGCGCTTGCGTCATGCCGGGCGGCATTGAGGGCTGCAGCTTCTTCATGAAATCGAGGTAGCGGATCATGCGGGGTTTCATATCGGCGTTGTCGATCAACAGCTTGAAGTTATCGTCGAGCATCTTCAAGCCATCGGCCCACAGATAGCCGATCGACATCCACTGCGTGGCCGAATTCGCGCCCAGTGGATGGCCCACACCGAACTTCCCGCCTTCGGTGAGCGCCTTGCAGTTCTCGGCCATTTGCTCAAAGGTGGTTGGCACCTTCAGCCCTTTTTGCTGGTACAGGTCTTTACGGTAGTACATCCAGCAGAAGTTGTAATCGTACGGGTACCAGTAGTGCTCGCCCTTGACTGGGAACAGAATGCGCGGCCCCCACTTGGATTTTTCGATTAGCTTGGTCATCGGTACCAGCTTGCCGGCCTCAGCCAGTATCAGCATGTGGCCGGCAAAAGCCAGTGTTCCGATGTCGTAGGGAGTTCCGCTGGAGAGCGACGCCTGTAACTTGCTGTAGGCGTCGTCGGGCGGCACGGTGTCGACCACTACCTTGACACCGGTCTGTTTCTCGTACTCGGCTGCTGCCACACGCAAGGCCCGCACCGATTCCCGACTCGGTTCGGCGTTCAGAAAGCGAATGGTCTTGGTCTGGGCATGAACGGCCGGGGCACCGAGCGCCATCAGCGCCGCGCCGGTGGCGGCCGTCGTGATCACGCGCCGCCGCGAAAATGTGTCCGTGGTTGCGCTGGGGGGAATCAACGCCTTGCTGCTGTCTTGCTCTGCCATGTCTGTCTCCAGTTGGTTATGTAATTCTCGGCTTCCTCATTCGAGGGCTCTGAGGGGGATGCTCATTGCGGCGGCGACAGCAAGCTGCTGCCGTCTTCCGCGTCGAACAGGTGCATTTTTTGCGGCATCAAGGCGAGCCGGCATGGCATGCCGTGCGAAAAGCGGTCTTCGCGACCGGACAACACCCGCAGACTGCCACCGTGACCGGTGTCGCACACCAGCAATGTCTGCGCACCCAGCTGCTCGACCAGGCCCACAGTGGCGGCAATCTGTCCGGCATCGCTGAGCAATACATGCTCGGGGCGTACACCCAGAACCGCCCGGCCTGTGGCGGGTCGCGTCAGGCGCTGGGCCGGCAAGGCCACTTCCATTCCCGCGCCACGGAAGCATGCGCCATTGGCACTGGTCGTCAGCTCACCCTCGAGAAAGTTCATCTCCGGCGCACCGATGAAGCCGGCCACAAAGCGGTTGGCCGGGCGATCGTACACCTGCAACGGCGTGCCTACCTGCTGCACCCGGCCCTGGTTCATCACCACGATGCGATCACCCAGCGTCATGGCTTCGACCTGATCGTGGGTGACGTAGATCATGCTCGTGCCGATGCGTTTGTGCAGTTCACCGATTTCTTCGCGCATGCGCACGCGCAGCTTGGCATCGAGGTTGGACAGCGGCTCGTCGAGGAGGAAGGCATCCGGCCGCCGCACTAGCGCGCGGCCCAGCGAGACGCGTTGCATCTGCCCGCCCGATAGCTGACCTGGCTTGCGTGTCAGCAGGTGTTCAATGCCCAGAATGTCGGCCGCCCACTTCACTTGCCGCTCGATTTCCGCCGGTTCGGTCTTGCGCATGCGCAGACCAAAGGCGAGGTTGTCGTAGACCGACTTGTGCGGGTACAGCGCGTAGTTCTGGAACACCATGGCGATGTTGCGGTCCTTGGGCTCCAGGTCCGTCACGTCACGCTCGCCGATGCGGATGCTGCCGCTGCTGGTATCTTCCAGACCGGCCACCATGCGCAGTGTGGTCGACTTGCCGCAGCCCGAAGGCCCGACGAGCACGATGAACTCGCCGTGCTCAACCGTCAGCGAGAACTCGGCCACCACCGTCAAAGGACCAAACGCCTTGCGCACTTTGTCGAGAATGATCTGTGCCATCAAAGGCCTCCTTTTGCCGCTGTAACGGGCATCACCGGCAACCTGGACAAGGCATGATTCACCACCGCCAGCCCGCGCTGCGCCTGCTTGTAGAGCGCGAACAGTTCGGTATAGAAGGCCGCCCGCTGCGGATCAGGTTGGGCAGTTTCGAGCACCTCGGTGCAGGCTGTTGCGGCGCTGTACTCATCGCTGAAAACACCCACACCCACATGATACGGTTCGATCAGCTCAGTCATGATTTCATCCTTATGATTGCGGGAGACGATGGTGTTGCAGTACGCGGATTACCGCGGCCTGCAGTGATGTATCTGGCGCAACGCGGGTGCACCAGTTCATCGATGAAATAGGTCACTCAGCGGTTTTGAGATGTTCGGACCGTCAAGCTGACTGCTTTTTGGTAGCGGCACCTGACTGCCTCGTCTCGTTGCTTCCCGCAATTAGTTCGGCGGCTTTTTCGGCCATGGCCATGATCGGCAGATTGGTATTTCCGCTGATTACGGTCGGCATGATCGAACCATCGATGACTCTGAGGTTGTCTATCCCCCTGACCCGCAACTGACCATCGACAACAGCGTTGCTGTCTTCGCCCATGCGGCAGGTTCCGACAGGATGATAGATCGTTTCGGCGCGCTCCCGAATCCATTTTTTGCGGGAGTCGACACTGGTAAACGCATCGATATCGATCTTTCGTTTCACGAATTTTCTCAGACCAGGTTGATCGATAATCTCGCAAAGCTGTTTGACGCCTTCCTGCATGCTGACGAAATCCGACTCGTCAGAGAGAAAACGGGGATCGATAGCGGGAGTGTCAGATGGGTCTGCCGATCGCAGTCGCAATGTTCCACGGCTCTTGGGCCGAAGCTGGCAAACGCGAATCGCGAAACCATGAGCGATGCGTTCGTTGGGCGGCGGATTTCGGAGTGCGACGATGAGATGAGCTTGCCACTCCGGCAGCGACGAATTTTTATCGGGCCCCCAGAAGGCGCCGGCTTCGACGCCTTGCGACGTTGCGGGACCCGTGCCCCGAAGAATGTATTGCGCCCCCGCGAGGCCGCCCTTGATCAGGCCGAGATACGGCGTCAGCGTAACGGGCTGAGAGGCTTCCAAGCGAATCGCACAGTCCAGATGGTCCTGCAGGTTGTCTCCGACGCCAGCGGAATCGAGGACAGGCTTGATGCCAAGCGATTGCAGGTGATCCGCGGGCCCGATCCCCGACAGCATCAGCAGTTGCGGTGAGCCGATGGCTCCGGATGTCAGCAGTACCTCGCGCTCTGCCGAGATGGTTATCTCGCATCCTCCTTTCTCGATGACCACGCCGCGCGCGCGCGTTCCCTCCATCGCGATCCGGCGAACTCTGCAGTTGGTCATGAGGGTGAGATTGCTTCGTCCCTTCGCGCGATCGAGATACTTGAAGGCTCCGGATCGCTTTCCTTCCGCAATGGTGAGTTCGTAGAAGCCGGTGCCAACCTGGGACGGGCCGTTGAAGCCATTGTTCTCCGGCAAGCCGGCCGAGACCGCGCTTTCAATGAACGCCTTTGAAATTGGATGTTGGAGAGTGCCGTAGGACAGCCGAATAGGACCAGAATATCCTCTGTCCTGATCGCGCTCCCGTGTCACCAGGGTGGCATCCTCGATCTTTCGGAGGTAAGGGCGCAGGTTTTCGTAGCTCCATGACGGCAGGCCCTGGGCGGCCCACGAGTCGTAGTCCCAGGCGTTGCCTCGAATCGCAATCATCGAGTTGATGGAGGACGATCCACCCACAACCCGACCACGAGGGATGTAGATCTTTCGATTGTTGAGATGGGCCTGGGGCTCGGTCCAGAACTGCCAGTTGTATTTCGGACTTGTGTAGAGCACGCGAATGCCGGCCGGCATGTGAACGAAGATGGATGCGGATGGAGCTCCGGCCTCGATCAGCAGGACATTGACGTTTGGATTCTCGCTTAGTCGCGACGCCAGCACGCATCCCGCCGATCCCGCGCCGACGACGATGTAGTCATATCCGGATAGTTTCATTTCGAATCCCCCTTGGGAACGCCCGCGGCTGCCAGCGTGGCTGGTATGGCAAGAAGCGAGTAGCCCGCCGAGGAAGATACTTTCCGATGCGGGTGACGAACATTGCCGTTGTTTTTGGGGCCTGAAACTGGGAAACGGCGCGATTCGATGTTGCCCGCCCCATAGGTGTGGTACAGGCGATCGTATTTGTCGGTCGTGCAGATTGTCGCGAGGGACGCCGGTGGCTGGATGCGCGGCGCGCGAAGGTCGATGTCTTCCTCCTTCGGGAATGGCACTGCCTCGAAGTGGTCAATGCCAAGCAACTGGCTCCATGCGGATTCGAACTCGGCGGTTTCCGCCGGCGAAACCGTGTCTCCTTCGTAACCCCAACCATAGAATTTTCGGCGGCGCTCTTGCATTGTGAGTCTCCTGGTTTTGTAGCGAATTACATTGCAACGTCTGCAGATGTAGGCGTATTTGACGGCGAATCAACAAAAGATAACAATGATTATTTTCAACAAAAATCATCGATATCATCG
>Ga0255137_1000095_pt1 | contig 25874 bp, 28 predicted proteins | sample Law_Atlam_RepC_8_FD_188548 | JGI IMG/M metagenome (GOLD analysis project Ga0255137, IMG submission 188548) | Freshwater microbial communities from St. Lawrence River, New York, United States - Law_Atlam_RepC_8d | ecosystem: Environmental > Aquatic > Freshwater > River | place: USA: New York... | reverse complement strand
ATATTTATTTTATTGTATCTGTTTGCTAGTTTTTTGTAGTACATTTTTTATTAAATATACTACAAAAAATTAGTGAATACTAGTTTTTTATATTACATTTTTTGAATGAACATTAATTGAAAACGAGTTCATAGAAAACTGATAAATGCCGACATAGCACAAAGGTGGTGCAGTTGATTTGTAATCATCAGGTTATCAGTTCAAGTCTGATTGTCGGCTGATATAACAAATAATGAAAAATTGAAGTTCATTCGGATGCATTGATAGTTTTGAGTAGTACATTTTATATAAAATGTAACTAAAAAACTAGTAAAGTTGTTTATACCCAAGAATACTACCTAAGCTGTTTGTAATACCCACACTATATTTTCTTTTGTAGATAGTGTAGTTCAAAATGATTTATACTCAGATGCCTTCCGTCGTATTTAAACTATACGATCCCCTAATCGAAACTAGTTTTATCCTAAACTGTAATAAAACTAGCAAATGTCAGTTTTTATATTCTTTTTATTCAAAAACAAAAGAAAAACTCGTTAATATTCTTTTTATGTTTTTCAACTTCGTCTTATAGGCTGGTATAGCATCTTAACTTATGTTAGTTTTAATATTCTTTTTTATAAAAAGAATATAAAAACTAATAATCTCTGTTATTTTTACATGCTTATAGAAGAACTTTCTTTAAACTTATATAGAGAGTCGTAGTTCAAATGGTGGAATAGCGGTTTCCAAAACCGTCGGCTAAGGGTTCGAGTCCCTTCGACTCTGGCAAAATAAAAAATAAGTAATCATATAATGGAATACGTAATTACTCAAGTAGACAAGCTCGTAAACTGGGGTCGCAATAGTTCTATGTGGCCTATGACTTTCGGTCTTGCCTGCTGTGCTGTTGAAATGATGCACGTTGCTGTTAGTCGATACGATCTAGATCGTTTTGGTATCATTTTTCGTGCAAGTCCTCGTCAATCTGATTTAATGATTGTTGCAGGAACATTAACAAACAAAATGGCTCCTGCTCTTCGTAAAGTTTACGATCAAATGCCTGAACCTCGTTGGGTTTTATCGATGGGAAGCTGTGCTAATGGTGGTGGTTATTATCATTATTCATATAGTGTTGTTCGTGGATGTGATCGTATCGTTCCTGTAGATATCTATGTCCCAGGATGTCCGCCTACTGCAGAAGCTCTTCTCTATGGAATTTTCCAATTACAGAAAAAAATCAACCGTTCTCGTACATTATTATCTTGGTATCGCAAATAATTGATGTGTAATTATCATTTTTTAAAGAATCAAATTATATATGAAAAAATACGTAAGTCCTATTCCTTTTTTAAAGAGTATCCAAGAGATGTTACCTTCTGTAATTGAATCTGCATCTGTACAAGACGTTGGTCCGAGAGAAGGTGATACTCGTTCTTGGATTACTGTAGCTCCACAAGACCTAGATAAAACTTTGTTGTTCTTACGCGATTACCATGCATCGCAATTTGCAACTTTAGTTGATATTTATGCTATTGACTTTCCCGATCGAGAAGCTCGTTTTGAAGTCATCTATGAATTATTAAGTTATCGCTGGAATGCAAGATTATCCGTAAAAACACACGTTTCTGAAACACAAGGAATTCCTTCTGTCACTTCTATTTATCCAAATGCTAACTGGGCAGAACGCGAGGTTTGGGATATGAATGGCGTATTCTTTTATAACCATCCGGATTTACGTCGTATTTTGACGGATTATGGTTTTCAAGGACATCCGTTACGTAAAGATTTCCCTTTAAGTGGTTATACAGAAGTTCGCTATGATGAGCAACTAAAACGGGTTATTCAAGAACCTTTAGAACTAGCTCAAGAGTTTCGTGCATTTGACTTTGCTAGCCCATGGGAATTACCTATTGAACGTTCAACAAAAAAACTAAATTAATATAAAATTTGTAATAAAGATGTTTAAGAAAGAGTTGGAACTTGTAGGAGTAGGTTATAGTGTGTCTCTTGCCGATAACCTACTCACTTTTCAATTGGGTCGTAGTCATCCAGATTATTTCAGTGTTCCAACGGGTGTCAGTTTATCAGTTGATAAAACAAAACTCACAGTTTCTGGTAATGATAAACAACGTGTTCATCTTATTTCCGCACAAATTCGTGACCTCAAAAAACCTGAACCTTACAAAGGTAAGGGCATCCTATACGTTGGTGAGAATTTGCGTCGTAAAAAAGGTAAAAAGAAATAAAACATGGCATTATTCTACGAAGTAGAAATTCCTCAGGACAAACCAGTTGTGTATGCTATTCAAAAGTTATACGGAATTGGTTCTTCTGAAGCTTTTCAATTATGCAATGAGCTAGGCATTGGTCGTGATGTAACTGTAGCTAGCTTAGCAAAGGACGATTGGCAAGAATTGATTCAAACGATTGAAAAGTATGCAATTTTTGAGATTCATCGTCGACGTCAAGCTCGAAAAGCTATCGAAGCCTTAATTGAAATCAATTGTCATCAAGCTAAAAAACATGCTACTAAAAATTTGTAACTAGAAAAAATATTTGAATGCCTATGGACGCAGAGGCAGATTCTGCCACCTCCAATTTTTATGATTATTTATCAATAATAGGGGGTGTTTTAGCTTTGACATAGGCATTTATATACATCTCGAAAGAAATATGAAGGGGGTATAGCTCAATTGGCTAGAGCATGTGTTTTGCATACACAAGGTTATCGGTTCGATTCCGATTACCTCCAGCTAACATTATGAATAAAGGAGAGATGACTGAGTGGTTTAAGGTGCTGGTCTGCTAAATCAGTGTTTCGAAAGAGACCGCGGGTTCGAATCCTGTTCTTTCCGTTCTCTTTTCTTTTAGTATTTAATAAATACTAATTATACTTTATATTTTAGTTTTTAGAACTATAAAAAATATAGTTTATTAAAATAACAAAAAATGACAACATGACAGAATTACAGAATTTAAGCGAGGTCAAAAATTTGACTATGAACTTTGGTCCTCAACATCCTGCAGCTCATGGTGTATTACGCCTTGTATTAGAAATGGATGGAGAGGTTGTTCATAGAGCAGACCCACACATTGGTTTATTACACCGTGGTACAGAAAAACTATTAGAGTATAAAACGTACACTCAAGGTTTACCTTATATGGATCGATTAGATTATTGTTCAATGATGAACAATGAGCACGCTTACTCTTTAGCTGTAGAGAAACTATTAGGTATTCAAGTTCCTCGACGCGCTCAATTTATCCGTGTAATGTATAGTGAAATTACACGTATTATGAATCACTTATTAGCATTAACTTGTCACGCTGGTGATGTAGGTGCTTTAACACCAATGTTATGGGGGTTTGAAGAGCGTGAAAAATTAATCGAGTTTTATGAACGAGTATCAGGTTCTAGAATGCATGCAGCGTACATCAGACCAGGGGGTGTTGCTTTAGATTTACCTATTGGATTATGTGACGACATTCATGAATTCTGTGTCCAGTATTCTTCTCGTATTGACGAAATTGAAGAATTACTTACTCATAACCGAATTTGGAAACAACGTCTAGTTGACGTTGGTATTGTTACTGCAGAACAAGCCAAAGCTTGGGGGTTTAGTGGCGTTATGTTACGCGGTTCTGGTGTAGATTGGGATTTACGTAAATCACAACCATACGAAATCTATGATGAATTAGAGTTCGATGTTCCTGTAGGGACCAAAGGTGATTGTTATGATCGCTATAATTGCCGTGTTGAAGAAATGCGACAAAGTTTACGAATTATTCAACAGTGTTTAAATAAGATGCCTTCAGGACCTGTTCGCGTTGATGATCATAAAGTTACTCCTCCTTCAAGAATGCAAATGAAAGATTCTATGGAAGCTTTAATTCACCATTTTAAACTTTACACAGAAGGGTATCACGTGCCTGTAGGTGAAGTTTATGCTGCTGTTGAAGCACCTAAAGGGGAATTTGGTGTCTTTATTTCGTCTGATGGGTCAAATCGTCCTTATCGTGTAAAGCTAAGAGCTCCAGGATATTATCATTTACAAGGACTCGACTTCATTGCTAAAGGACATCTTTTAGCAGATGTAGTGACTATTATTGGAACTTTAGATATTGTATTTGGAGAAGTTGACCGATAATTAAAAACGCGGAGAAAGTAAACCTTATAAAAATTTGTTAAATTCCTTAAATTTCAAATGGCAAAAGTAGGATTAGTCTTTGGATTACTTTTAGGTACTGTTTTATTTTCAAAAGAAATTTTTATTGTTAATGAAAAAACAATTGTTGCAATCTGTTTTGTAACATTTATGTATTTTGCAATGTCAAAATATAGCAAAGATTTTGCTGATGGTCTCGATGAAAAAGGAAATACATTACAAGAAGAGTATGATCGTTCTAAAACGTTAGAAAAAGAATACGTTCAGAAATTAATTACTTTTCACGAAAATCAGAGCAATGTTGCTACAGAAATGTCTGCTTTTGCTTCAAGCTTTGATGCTTCTTTCAACGAATTACTTTCTACTCGTGAAGTAGCATATGCTCAAATGCTTAACGAAGCGGTAGAGACTAAGTTATCTCGCTTATACGAAGTGGAGAAGAGATCTTTATCTATTTTCCAAGATTTATTAGTTGAAGGGATGACAGAAACTTTACATAACATGGCAGAAGAAGAAGATTCTGAAGAATCTGATTTAGATCAATTAGAAATCATTTTAGATACACCTTCTGAAATGACAGACTATGAAATCGTAGAAAATGCTGGTGGTTACGAAGGTTCTGACGCTGTTTGGAATGCAGAGTACGATATGTCAGAAGAAATTGAATACGAATTATTAGGAGATGCTACTGCCGTTCCAGCTGAAGTATTTGCTGATCCAAATTCTGTCGTTGAGATCTATCGCGAAAATGACTTTTTAAAATAATAATAAAATAAGCCATAACTCATTAGTTTTTATATTCTTTTTAACAAAAGAATATAAAAACTAGCTTTAACTAGTTTTATTGTTTATTGTTTAATTTTTAAACAATAAACAATAAAACTAAAATTAACTAGGCGATTGTAACTCAGTTTGGTTAGAGTGTTAGATTGTGATTCTAGAAGTCGTGGGTTCAATTCCCACCAACCGCCCTATAATATTTTAATGGAAAAAATAACGAAAAATCAAATGATTTTAAAAAAGAATACAGAAACTTTTTTCTTAATGGAAATGTTTCGTGGGATGTTTGTAGCATTACAATATTTTTTTCGACCTAAAATTACATTAAACTATCCTTTTGAAAAAGGACCTTTAAGCCCACGCTTCAGAGGTGAGCATGCACTTCGACGCTATCCAACTGGAGAAGAGCGTTGTATTGCTTGTAAACTATGTGAAGCTATTTGCCCTGCACAAGCAATTACAATCGAAGCAGAACCTAGAGAAGATGGTAGTCGACGAACAACTCGATATGACATTGACATGACAAAATGTATTTTCTGTGGTTTCTGTCAAGAAGCTTGTCCTGTAGATGCTATTGTAGAGGGGCCAAACTTTGAATACGCGACAGAAACACACGAAGAACTTCTTTATAACAAAGAAAAGTTGTTACAAAATGGCGATCGCTGGGAAACTGAGATTGCATTAAACATTCAAACAGAGTCTCTTTATAGATAGATAAAGATTATATTAATAAAATTTATTAAAGTAAAAAAATTATGTTGCATGAAATCTTATTTTACAGTTTTGGGGTTTTTGCATTAACGACTGGATTCTTTGTCGTTGTTGAAAAAAATCCAATTCATGCTGTATTTTTCCTTGTGCTTTGCTTTGTAAATGCAGCTGGAATGTTGCTCATGGTCGGAGCTGAATTTCTAGCTTTTATGTTCTTGGTAGTATATGTTGGAGCAATCGCAGTTCTATTCTTATTCGTTGTAATGATGTTGAACATTGCTGTAGAAGAAGCTAGAAGTGAATATTTTAGTATGTTCTTTGTAATTGGTATTATTTTGGTTTGTGAATTTGTATTCTTAGTACCAAACATGAACCCTGTCCCAAACTCGTTAGAACTTCCTGAGTATGTAGATTGGTCTCTTGTAATGCAACCGGTTACAAATATGGAAATGTTTGGTAATTTCTTGTTTACACATGGATTTCCTTATTTTATTTTATCAGGTTTTATTTTGTTTGTGTCTATGATTGGTGCTATTGTTTTAACATTGCATCGACAGGAATATACAAAACGTCAAGACATTTATACACAAGTTTCACGTTCTGTAATGATTCGTGCACGTACTATCTAATTAGGAAGAGAAAAATTCTAGCATCTGCTAGTTTATTGTAGGATTTGTCAAAAAATCCTATAATAAACTAGAGCTTTTTAATTTTAATTGTATAGGATGTCCTTAATAGCTCAGGGGTAGAGCGGTTGACTGTTAATCAATAGGTCGTTGGTTCAAATCCAACTTGGGGAGAAATAAAGAAAATATGACATGAAGATCTATTGCGATTATCCAACGCCATGGCTTGCCACATTCCAAGATCCGGCAACGCCTTATATGGAGGGTTTGATTAACCTACACCATGATATTATGTTTATCCTTTTTATTCTTTCAGGATTAGTATTCTGGATGTTATTTAAAACGTTATATGCGTTTGATCATACTAAAAACCCAGTTCCATCAAAAGTAGTACATGCTTCAACATTAGAAATTGTATGGACTATTCTTCCTTCTTTAGTATTAGTAGTAATTGCATTCCCTTCTTTTACTTTACTATACTCTTTAGAAGAAACTGCAGATCCAGCTATTACTTTAAAAGCCATTGGTCGTCAATGGTATTGGACATATGAGTACACTGATTACGAAAACGCAGCTGGTGAACCAATTGCTTTTGACAGCTATATGGTACCACAGGATGAATTAGAACCAGGGCAGTTACGTTTATTAGAAACGGACAATCACGTAGTATTACCAGCCAATACACACATTCGTGTGTTAGTAACTGGAGCTGATGTAATTCACAACTGGGCAATTCCATCATTAGCAATGAAGATTGACTGTGTGCCAGGTAAATTAAATCAGGTTTCATTGTTTATTAATCGTGAAGGAACGTTTTACGGACAATGTAGCGAATTATGTGGAGTAAATCACGGATTTATGCCTATTGTAGTAGAAGCAGTGTCTTTAGACAAGTATTTAGCTTGGGTTGCTGAGAAATTAGCATAAATATAAATATATAAATAAAAATGCAGATTGGTTGGTTACAAATCCTTGTTATTGGTTTAGTGGTTTTGATTTTATTTGGTAAATTACCAAATATCATTCAAGACCTCAAATCAGCCTATCTAGAATTATCTAAAAAGAACGAAGAAAAAGATAAATAAAATGTCAGGAAAGTATATCGCTCGACATCCATATCATTTAGTGGATGCAAGTCCATGGCCATTTTATGCTTCTATTTGTGCATTTGGTGCAACATTTGGAGGTGTATGCTATATGCATGATTATGCAAATGGTGGCGTATTGTTAACAATGTCAGGACTTTTATTAGTAACTGTTGCTTATCGATGGTGGGCAGACGTAGTACGCGAAGGAACTTATCAAGGATTACATACTAACGCTGTTCAAACAGGTTTACGTTATGGTATGTTATTGTTTATTGTGTCAGAAGTAATGTTTTTCTTAGCATTCTTTTGGGCATTTTTCCATTCAAGCGTATTACCATCAATTGAGATTGGAGGTGTTTGGCCACCTGCAGGTATTGACGTATTAAATGCATTTGATGTTCCTTTAGTAAACACTATTGTGTTATTAACGTCAGGTGCTAGCTGTACATGGGCACACCACTCAATCGTTGCTGGTGATAAAAACGGCGCTGTTAATGGATTATTGTTAACTGTTGCATTAGGGGCATTTTTCACTGCTTTACAAGGTATGGAGTACATGGATGCCGGATTTACTATTGCTGATGGTGTTTACGGATCTACGTTCTACTTAGCAACAGGATTCCACGGATTCCATGTTTTAATTGGAACAACATTTTTAGTTGTATGTTTATTTCGACAATTAAAAAATCATTTCTCTACGAGCCACCATTTCGGTTTTGAAGCCGCTGCATGGTACTGGCACTTTGTTGACGTTGTATGGTTATTCTTATTCGTATCAATTTATTGGTGGGGTGGAAACTAACATTCACTAGTTTTTTATATTACATTTTTTAAAAATGTAATATAAAAAACTAGCATTCACTAGTTAGCATTCACTAGTTTTATTGGGGTATTCCAATATGTCTGTAATTTTATTTTATGCACTAGTTTAAATATATCTTACAGATAATAAGTTATTTTAAGTTAGACCGTTTATTGACTGGTTTTTTATAGTACATTTTAAATTAAAAGTACTATAAAAAATTTCGATTAGGGGTAGAACGATTGTACGCTCGGGAAGGTTATAAAGAAAAAATTAAAAGATATCTAATGCAAGTATTTGTAAATGGACAAGCATATACAGTACCAAAAGGAGTTACAGTATTACAAGCCTGCGAACTCGCAGGGGTATTAGTTCCTCGATTTTGCTATCATGATCGTTTATCGATTGCAGGGAACTGTCGTATGTGTTTGGTAGAAATTGAAAAAGATCGTAAGTTACAGCCGTCATGTGCATTTCCGGCCAATGATGGAATGCGTGTTTGGACTGAAACTCCCGCTGTTAAAAAAGGTCGCGAGGGTGTATTAGAACATTTATTAATGCACCATCCATTAGATTGTCCTATTTGTGATCAAGGTGGTGAGTGTGATCTCCAAGATCAAGCAATGGTTTATGGTGGCGACAGAGGCCGCTATAAAGAATATAAACGCGCTGTTGAGGACAAAAATAGTGGCCCACTTATTAGTATGATTATGACACGTTGTATTCATTGTACACGTTGTGTACGCTTCGGTTCTGAAATTGCAGGTACTGGTGAACTAGGTACAACTGGTCGTGGGACAAATTTAGAAATCGGATTTTATGTACGTGAAAAATTATTTGCTTCGGAATTATCTGGAAATGTAATTGATTTATGTCCAGTAGGTGCATTAACATCAAAACCTTATTCATTTATGGCACGTCCTTGGGAATTAGAAACAACAGAAACCATTGACTTAACAGATGGTATTGGTTCTAATGTTAAAATGGATTCACGTTTTGGGGTTCCAATGCGTATTACTCCTAAATTAAATGAGGAGATTAATGAAGAATGGATCTCTGACAAAGCTCGCTATTCTTATGAAGGCATTACAAATAAACGAACGTTTATGCCACCTGAAGAAACAGCATCTCTTGTTCATTCAACTCATAAAGCTTTTTCAATTGAAAGTAAAGCAGCTGTGTTATCAGGAACTGTTTCACAAGAAACTGTAGGTGTAGTTACAGATCATTTTGAAAATGTTACTTTAGAGGCTCCAAATTCTACAGGAAGAAACTGGAAAACTACTTTATTTCCAGTAGATTTTCAGAGTACTTTTAAATGTAATACTCCTATTGAACAATGGGAATCTACAGATGTAGACTTTATTTTAATGGTAGGGGTGAACCCACGTTATGAAGGTACATTATTAAATGCACGAATTCGAAAACGATTGAAAAAAGGGCATTGTAATGTTGTTTCCTTTGGTGCACCAATTTCAACAACATATCCTGTCATTTCAGCAGGAACATCTGCGCATTCATTCATGAATTTTGTTGAAGGTCGTTCTCCATTTTGTACTGCTTTCCGTAAAGCAAAACATCCAATCGTATTAGTAGGTCCTTCTTTATTTTTACGTGCTGATGGTAATTCTTTCTTTTCTATGTTACAAACATTAATTAACGTTGTACCAAATTTAGTAACAAATAAGTGGAATGGATTAAACTATTTACAACCACAAGCAAATAGCTTTGGAGTAATGGAACAAGGGGTGCATCAAATCGGTAATGTAAATAACGTACAATTTAAGACTATGGTACAAACTGTAAATGGTAAATCAGATGTACCTTCAATTTATATTGCTTCACATATTGCATCAGATGTTTCAGCGGAAACATTTGTTGTTCCATGTGCGTTAGCTTCCGAAACAGGTGGTACTTTCTCTAATACAGAAGGTCGTTCACAATTTGCGAGAAAAGCTGTAACAAATCAACGTCGTGTCTTCCATGATAAAACAATTGTTTCATCACTTATTGAATTAAATGGATTAAAAACTGCGGTTAAAAATTATTGTTTAGGAATCGTTCCTTCTCAGAACGTAGATGTTGCGTTTAAAAATCACTGGTATCCTAAGTACAACCGAACAGTGGTTGAGAATACACCATTACGTTCTTGGGTAGATAACTATTATACAACAGATGCTGTTACAAAAAATTCACCTTCTTTAGTTAAAGTATCTAATGCTTATAAAAAAGGAATTTTTGGGTCAAAAAAATAACTAATATTATTTATTTGTCACTAGTTCATTCATTATCTTAATTTTAATACTATTCCATTAAAAAAATAAAAAACGTACTATGTTTCAAATTGCTGCTTGGTTAGCAGAATATTTATCAGTAGTATTGCCTTTGTTAATTGCTGTAGCGTATTTAACATTGTTAGAACGAAAAGCTATGGCTAGTATGCACCAACGTCGTGGGCCTAATACTGTGGGTCCTTTTGGTTTACTACAGCCATTAGCGGATGGTTTTAAACTATTGGTAAAAGAGAATATTTACCCATCGAGTGCAAACACATTTTTATTCTTTATTGCCCCAATTTTAACATTCTTCTTTGCACTAGGTTCATGGGCAGTTATTCCTTTTGGAGAAGGAATGGTTTTTGCTGACTTGAATATTGGTATTCTTTACTTATTTGCATTATCTTCGTTGGGTGTTTATGGAATTATTACAGCTGGTTGGTCAAGTAACTCACAATACGCTTTCTTAGGGGCTTTACGATCGGCTGCTCAAATGGTTTCTTATGAAGTTTCATTAGGGCTTGTCTTATTAGGAGTACTTGTATGTACTGGTACACTAAATTTAACAAAAATTGTATTGCAACAAAAAGCAGTTTGGTTTGTTTTTCCACTATTTCCATTGTTTTTAATGTTCTTTATTTCAGCATTAGCTGAAACAAATCGAGCACCTTTCGATTTGCCAGAAGCGGAAGCTGAATTAGTTTCAGGTTATAACACAGAGTATGCTGCGATGGGATTTGCATTGTTTTTCTTAGGGGAATATGCAAACATGATTTTAATGTGTTCGTCAGCTACGGTACTATTTTTAGGTGGCTGGCTCCCTTTGCTCGACTTTGCACCTTTCAACTGGATTCCAGGTGTAATTTGGTTCGGCTTAAAAGTAAGCTTTTTATTATTTGTTTTTATTTGGGTCAGAGCATCATTTCCACGTTATCGATATGACCAACTAATGCGATTAGGTTGGAAAGTATTTTTACCGCTATCTTTCGCATTCGTTCTATGGATCGCTGGAGTATTAATTGCTACAAATGGACTCATTTAAACGTAATTAGTAGTCTAGTTTTACATTTTAAAATAAATAATAATAATGAGAAAAGAGTTATCACCACATTTAACGATTTACTCTACGCAAATTAGTTCAGGTCTTTCAATTTTTCATAGAATGACTGGTGTTATTTTAGCGGGAAGTATTTTATCAGCCATTCCGGCAATTTTAGCATATACGTTTTTCGCAAATGATATTACAATTGATTTTGAACTTTTTTACCCTATTTTATTTGTAGTCATGGGGGCAATTAGCTACCATGCAGCAAATGGTATTCGCCATTTCATTTGGGATACTGGCGCATATGTTTCAACAGAGGGTGTAAAAACTACAGCCATTTTACTTGCTACATTAGCTGCTAGCTTTTTTATTGCGTTACTATTTGTTATTTCTTAAAAACAAGACTAGTAAATCCTAGTTTTTTGTATTACATTTTTTAAAAATGTAATATAAAAAACTAATAAAACTAGTGATGTTTTTTGTAGTACATTTAATATAAAATGCACTACAAAAAACAAATAATAAACTTAAAAAAGAATAGTAAGATGTCACATTGGATTATTCAAAGAGCTTCGTCGGTAGCTCTATTAGTGCTACTTCCTTTTACAATTTTTGTTGATTTTCGTTTTTATTTATTATTAGCTGCTTGTATTGCGGTCCACGTAAATCACGGATTTGATAGCATTTTTTTAGATTATGTACATAATGCACAAGCAAAAAAGGCACTTTCAAACTTGGTTAAGTTCGCATTATTTGCGTCATTTGTATTTGTTGTTACGGTTTCTTTAAATTAATGATTTACTAGTAAAACGGGTATTTCTAGTTTTTTTGTTCTTTTTATTAAAAGAATAAAAAACTAATAATAAAAATTCAAAAAAGATTAAAACGTATGAACATGCACGAATGGTTGCTAATCTCTGTACCTTTATTTGGTTTTGGATTAGTAGGTATTGGTTTAAACCGTAAAAACGTAGTTGTATTACTATTAAGTATCGAACTAATGCTTTTAGCTTTAAACTTAAATTGGATCGGCTTTTCTATCGCGATGGATGATAGTTATGGTCAATTGTTTGCATTATTTGTAATTACAGTAGCTGCAGCAGAATCAGCAATTGGACTAGGTCTATTAGTAGTATACTATCGTGTGCGCGGGACAATTGCAATGGATTGGGTTAACGTATTAAAAGGATAAAACGAAAAATGTACTTAAGTATTGTAGCACTTCCTTTGATGGGTGCCATTACGGCGGGACTTTTTGGTCGCTTTATTGGACCAAAAGGCGCTGGTTTTATTACAACAGGATGCGTAGCGTTAGCCGCTTTGTTTTCAATTACTACAGTCTATGAAGTTGGACTTTCTGGAAGTCCTGTTTATGTGACAGTAGCTCCTTGGATTCATTCAGAATGGTTAGATGCTTCGTGGGGATTTTTATTTGATAGTTTGACTACAAGTATGCTGGTTATTGTGACAGGAATTTCTGCTTTAGTTCACTGTTATGCTACAGGCTATATGTCACATGATCCACATATTCCAAGATTTATGGCATATTTATCTCTCTTTACTTTCTTTATGCTCATGTTAATTACAGCCGAAAACTTTGTACAAATGTTTCTTGGTTGGGAGGGTGTTGGACTATGTTCATACTTATTAATTAACTTTTGGTATACAAGAATTCAAGCGAATAAAGCTGCTATGAAAGCTATGATTGTAAACCGCGTAGGAGACTTTGGGTTTGCATTAGGAATTTTTGGTTTTTTTGCTACATTTCATACAGTTGAGTTTTCAACATTATTTGCACAAGTACCAGCTTATGTAGCTGTTCATGGTGATGCTTGGATTACAGTTCTTTGTTTATTTTTATTTGTAGGAGCAGTAGGTAAGTCAGCACAATTAGGATTGCATACTTGGTTACCTGATGCTATGGAAGGACCAACGCCGGTGTCTGCATTAATTCACGCTGCTACAATGGTAACTGCTGGAATTTTTATGATGATTCGTTGTTCACCATTATTTGAATATGCACCAACTGCTCTTATTGTAGTAACAGTTTTCGGTGCTATGACTGCTTTCATGGCAGCAACTACTGGTATGTTACAAAATGACTTGAAAAAGGTAATTGCATATTCTACTTGTAGCCAATTGGGTTATATGGCATTTGCTGTAGGATTGTCACAGTATTCTGTAAGTATGTTTCACTTAATGAATCATGCATATTTTAAAGCCTTATTGTTCTTAAGTGCTGGTTCTGTTATTCACGCAGTAGCAGATGAACAGGATATGCGAAGAATGGGTGGTTTACTTCGTTTGTTACCGTATACCTATGTTATGATGCTAATTGGATCTATGGCATTAATGGGGTTTCCTTTCTTAACAGGTTTCTATTCAAAAGATGTAATTTTAGAGGTTGCATATGCGCATTACTCGGTAGCAGGAACATTCGCACATTGGTTAGGTGTAATTTCTGCATTTTTTACGGCTTTTTATTCATTCCGTCTAATTTATTTTACATTCTTTAGAGATACAAATGCTTATCGAACTACTATTGAACATGCACACGATGCACCGTTTGCTATGGGATTTCCGTTATTCGTATTATCATTAGGTGCTCTATTTGGAGGATATTTAACACGTGATGCAATTATTGGACCAGGTTCGAATTATTGGGGAAATGCAATTGTTACTTTACCTGAGCATGCAATCTTATTAGATGCTGAATGGATTCCTTTATCAATTAAATGGATTCCATTAGTATTTTCTTTAGGTGGTGCAACATTAGCAGTAGTGTTATACCATGGGTTTACTCCTGTTGTACACGCAATTCAGATGTCACCACAAGGCCGCGAACTAACATTGTTTTTAACGAAAAAATGGTTATTTGATCGCGTTTATAACGAATGTATTGTTCCAGTAGCATTACGTTTTGGTTATACAACGACATATAAAGCATTAGATAAAGGTTTAATTGAACATTTTGGTCCTTTTGGAATTTCCAATGCAGTTGAAAAGTTAGTTGAAAATGTAAAACAATTACATAGCGGTTACATTTACCACGCTGCTTTTTGGATGATTTCTGCATTATTCATTGGACTCTTGTTTATTTCACCTGGCTTTGATCTAAGACTTTTATGGATCTTAATGATTTCAATTTTATTCGTAGTAGAAAAAGAGAAAACAAATGCTTAGTAATTTAATTGTATTACCTTGGTTAGGTATTTTAGTATTAGCATTTGTTCCGTCACGTAATACAGATCTTATTCGAAAAATTGGTGCAAGTTTTGCAGCATTATCTTTTGTATTATCGTTACAGCTATGGGTGCTATTCGATAACCAAGCAGTAGGATTTCAATTTGTAGAGGTAAAAAACTGGATGTTTCCAGTTTATTTCGGGATTGATGGTATCTCACTATTTTTTGTTTTACTTACAACATTTTTGATTCTCCTTTGTATCATTGCAACATGGGAATCTATTCAAACACATGTTAAAGCATACATGATGGCCTTTTTAGTAATGGGTTCATTCTTAGTGTGTGTTTTTACAGTTCTTGATTTATTGTTCTTTTATATTTTCTTTGAAAGCGTACTTATCCCTATGTTCTTAATGATTGGAATTTGGGGATCTCGTGCTCGAAAAGGTCGTGCTGCTTACTTATTCTTCTTTTATACATTGCTAGGATCACTGTTCATGTTATTAGCAATTTTAACAATTGCATTCGAAACAGGAACTACTGATTATCAAGTATTATTAACAACTACTTGGTCAGAATCTCGACAAATCTTTTTATGGGTGGCTTTTTTTGCATCCTTTGCTGTAAAAGTACCTATGGTGCCATTCCATATTTGGTTACCAGAAGCTCACGTTGAAGCACCTACTGCAGGTTCAGTTATGTTAGCTGGTGTACTTTTAAAATTAGGTACATACGGTTTCATTCGCTTCTCAATTCCATTATTTCCAGAAGCTTCTGCATATTTTACACCTTTTATGTTTACAATGAGCGTAGTTGCAATTGTATATACATCATTAACTACATTACGACAAGGTGATTTAAAAAAAATTATTGCTTATTCATCTGTCGCCCACATGGGTTTTGTAACATTAGGATTATTTACAGGTAATGTTGTCGGGCTAGAAGGTGCTATGATGATTATGTTAAGCCACGGTTGGGTGAGTAGTGCACTTTTCTTATGTGTTGGTGTGTTATATGACCGTTATCATACACGTCTAGTAAAATACTATCAAGGTTTAACACAAGCTATGCCATTATTTGCTATTGTGTTTACATTTTTCTCTATGGCTAATCTAGGTTTTCCTGGAACAAGTAGTTTTGCTGGTGAATTTATGTCATTAGCTGGTGCATTTGAAGCAAATGTTACAGTTGCAATTTTAGCTGCAATTGGAACTGTTTTAGGAGCTGCCTATTCTGTTTGGCTATGTAATCGAGTATTATTTGGACCATTACAAACAGAAGTTTTATCAGGTTATTCAGATTTGGTTCGCCGTGAAGCAGCAGTGTTTGCACCGCTTATCTTTATGACTTTATGGATGGGGATTTATCCAGAAGTATTTTTACAACCTATGCACCTATCTATTTTATACTTATGTGCATAATAACTAATTGACTATAATTATTAAAAAAGAATATAACCGTGTTTATTAACGACTGGAAAGTAGTAGGTCCTGAGTTATTTTTAGGGATTGCGGTTCAATTATTAGTTGTCTTGGGTGTTTGGTATGGTTCAAGACCACCATATTCTGTACTTGTAAGACCTATTAAAGCGTTAAGCATTTTGACTACAAGTTTGACATTATGGCTAATTGCACGAAGCGATATTTATGGTAGTGTTTGGAATGAAAGTTTTTCTTTTAATGAAAACACTAGAGTAATTCATATTTGGATCTTAATTGGGTGTTTAGTGTCACTAGCATTAGCTAATAACAAGACTGTTTACGAAAACAGTCTATTTATGCTTTTTTCTGCATTAGGAATGATTGGGTTAGCCGCATCACAAGATTTTTTAGCATTTTATTTAACTCTAGAACTACAAAGCTTTTGTTTCTATATTTTAGCTGCGACGAGACGAACATCGCAATACTCTACAGAATCTGGACTAAAATATTTTATTTTAGGAGCAATTGCTTCCGGATTTTTATTGTTTGGTGGTTCTTTATTGTATGGGGCTACAGGAAGTCTATGTTTTTCAGATTGGATGCTATTGAGCCAAGTTGATCGTTCAACATTCTTTATTTTAGGAATGGTGTTCCTATTTGTTGGATTCTTATTCAAACTGTCTGCGTTTCCGTTTCATGTTTGGACTCCTGATGTATATGAAGGTGCGCCTACATTCATTACAGCATTTTTCGCACTTGTGCCTAAGATTGCTGTTTTAGCTTTATTCTTCAAATTGTTGTCAACATCGTTTTATACTTCTATTGAACAGTGGCAACCCTTACTAGTAACAGCTGCTATTGGAAGTATGCTTATTGGGGCATTAGGTGCTTTAGGTCAACAAAGACTAAAGCGTCTTTTTGCATATAGTACAATTGCACATGTAGGTTTTATTTTATTAGGACTCGCAACTTGTGCATGGGATAGCTCTTTTTTCTATCTTGCTCTTTATTTTATCATGACAATTGCGACATTCTCCTTTTTATTAAGTTTTGGTTATCGTAATGTCAACGAATTAGCAGGTATTGGTCGAACTAATCCAGTGTTAGGTATCTCTTTCGCATTATTACTATTCTCTATGGCGGGAGTTCCACCATTAGCCGGGTTTTTTGGAAAGTACATGGTATTTCAATCTGCAGTTTCTGCACAGATGTATTCTGTAGCGTTAGTTGCTGTTGTTACAAGCGTTATTGGTGGTGTATACTACTTGCGAATCATTAAGACAATGTTCTTTGCTAAAGTAGAGGAAGTTGTATCTCCGGTGGCATCTCCATTTGGAACATATCTGTTTGCAGCGTCAATTGGATTCTTAGTTTTCTTTTGGTTATACCCAGCACCTGTTTATTTATTTGCTGATGTATTAAGCGTTCACTAGTTTTATTGTTCTATCATTCTTCTAGTTTTATTTTGTTATTACATGAATTATTAAGATAATAACAAAAAAAACTAGTTTAATAATTCAATATGATAGCACAATAAAACTAGCATTCACTAGTTATATTAGTTTTTTATATTACATTTTTAAAAAATGTAATATAAAAAACTAGGATTTACTAGTCGTTCTATTTTTTTAATTTGAAATTGAAGCTAAAACTAAATAAGGCGAAATAGTTCAGTGGTTAGAACATTGGAATCATAATCCAAATGTCGTGGGTTCAAATCCCTCTTTCGCTATAACAAAAAAGAATAGATATGAAATCATTTTTACAAGCTTTTGAAGATAGTGCAACTAGCAGAATTTTTGACAAAGAAAATAGCATTTTATTATTTGAATCTAAAAATAAAAGTAATGACGTAATTGAACTAGAAGGTGGTTGGAAAAAAAATTTACACTTAAAAACAAGACCTCAACAATTGGGTGTGGATTGGCTACACGGTAATAATATTTCAAGCCAAATTCCTTTAAATATTACGGTTAAAAGAACGCCTGATAGCGAAACTCTTTTTCATTTATCTTATTACGAACTATATAAAGAGTATTTATTATTGCTTGCGAAAAAACGTGCATTTACTACTGGTCGTGTACTATCAACTGTAAATGGAGGTTTTACTGTTGGTCTAGCTGGGCATACAATGTTTTTGCCTAATATGCAATCAAGCAAAAAATTATTACATAAAAAAGCTTTATTTAGCTTTCTTTCTTATGATAGTAACTATGGTTCTTTTGTTGTTTCTCAACAAAACGCTTATCGTAAAGTATATAAGATTTGGACAAAACGTTTAAAAAAGATGAAAAAGTAATGAAATCATATAATGTTCACGCCTATGTTTCATATGGAAACACTTTATTAACAATTACATCTGAAGATGGAAAAACGTTAAAAACTATTTCAGCAGGAACTGTAGGTTTTAATAAAGCAAGAAGATCAAGTCCTTTTGCTGCGTTACAGGTTGCTCAAAAAGCAGGTAGCTGGATTCAAGAAGATTCCAAAGATGCCAATAAACCAGAAATTCATGTCTTTTTCAAAGGACTAGGTCAAAATAGAGCTTCTGTTTTAAAAGGTTTTCATGCCTCACAATGCACATTAAAAGATATTTATGAAACGACATTAAAACCACATAATGGATGTCGACCACCTAAAAGAAGAAGAGTATAATTTAGTAAATGCTAGTTTTTTTTGTTATTCCGTAGATATTTAGTTAATAACAAAAAACTAGTAAAGAACTAGTGAATCTTAGTTTTTAAAATCTTTTTAATAAAAAGAATATAAAAACTAATAGATCCTGTGTAATAATTCTATTCTAGCGAATGTGGCGAAATGGTAGACGCGCTATCTTGAGGTGGTAGTAAATTTTATTTATGCGGGTTCAAGTCCCGCCTTTCGTATCAAAATTTTATATAAACCACTTAGTAATAATTACCTCGGTTGGTTCGTATAATGGCAATGCATGAGATTGCAAATCTTAGGACGATGGTTCGATTCCGTCACTAACCTTTAATATATTATTTAACATCTTAAGAGGAGAAAGAATTCTATAATTGAAAGATTCAACAAAATATAGATAATTTTTAATGACAATGATTTATTCACCATTAGAACAGTTTGAAGTTACGCCTGTTTGGTCACTTGCTTTAGGAGATACTTTTGCATTAACAAATACAGGGTTTTTTGGTTTTATTGTTATGTTCGCCATTTTTGCAGTATTATCATTTGGTACTACAAATGCTACAATTGTTCCAAATCGTTGGCAAACACTTGTAGAAGGTACATTCGAATTTGTATTAACTATGGCAAGAGATACAGTTACTGGGGGTAAAGCAGAAAAATATTTCCCATATTTATTTGTTACGTTTTTTACAGTAGCTATGTCTAACTTAATCGGAATGATTCCTTATTCATTTACAATTACAAGCCAGTTAGCAGTTACATTTACATTTGGTATGGTAACGTTTTTAGGAGTAAACATTATTGCAGTTCGTGAACATGGTTTACATTTCTTAAGTTTCTTTTTACCAAAAGACGCACCTATCGCATTATGGTTATTATTAGTTCCTATTGAAGTTATTTCATATGTTTTCCGTGTTATTTCATTGTCTGTTCGATTATTCGTAAACATGATGGCTGGTCATGCATTATTAAAAATTTTAGCAGGATTCTCTTGGACTATGATTGGTATGGGAGGTATGATGTATGTTGCTGCAGGATTCCCAATGGTTGTGTTAATCGTTTTAACAGGTCTAGAGTTTGGTATTGCTGTATTACAAGCATATGTATGGACAGTTCTCGTTTGTATTTACTTAAATGATGCTATCAACTTACACTAATATATCATCCTTATAGAGAATAATATAAGATTGATTCTTCTAGTTTTCTTTTGTTCTATCATTTTTCTAGTTTTCTTTTGTTATTGCATAAACTATTAAGCTAATAACAAAAAAAACTAGTTTATTAATTTAATATGATAGAACAATAGACCTAGTGCTAAATAGTTCGAAAATGAGGGGAAGTAGCTTAGTGGTTAAAGCGCTAGCCTGTCACGCTAGAGATCGCGGGTTCAAGTCCCGTTTTTCCCGTTTTAGTTAATTTATGTAAGAAAAATGTTCTCAACAGTAGACATGATGAAATTGGTAGACATGCTAGGCTTAGAATCTAGTGGTTAAAACCTTGTGGGTTCAAGTCCCACTGTCTATATAGTAGGAATATGTAAAAACATTTAAAAATGCGTGCGAAATAGAGTAGAGGTTAACTCACTAGGCTCATAATCTAGTATATGTAGGTTCGATTCCTACTTTCGCATTTGATGTCTGTTTCAAATAATTTTGGAGAAATGGCAGAGCGGTCGATCGCATCGGTTTTGAAAACCGACATACTTACGGTATCAAGGGTTCGAATCCCTTTTTCTCCTTCAAAAGTTCGAATAGCTCAGTTGGTTAGAGCGTGTGATTGAAAATCACGAGGTCGGCAGTTCAAGTCTGCCTTCGAACAGTTTTAAAGAGCAATTATAGCTTAATGGATAGAGCGTCAGGCTTCGAACCTGAAGATTGTAGGTTCAATTCCTACTAATTGTAACTAAAAAAAGTTTATAAAAAATGTCTGCAACAGAATTAACGAATGTGCTTGAAGAACGTCTTGTTCATTATGAAACTGGATATGACGTTGACGAGGTTGGTAAAGTATTATCAGTAGGAGATGGTATTGCGCGCGTTTACGGATTACGCAATGTACAATCTGGAGAAATGGTAGAATTCTCAGCATCTGGTTTACGTGGAATGACACTTAACCTTGAAAATGATAACGTTGGAGTTGTAATTTTCGGAGATGACCGAGGTGTTAGCGAAGGAGATGTCGTAAAACGAACAAATTTCATCGTTGATGTACCCGTTGGTAAAGGATTATTAGGACGAGTAGTAGATCCATTAGGAGACCCTATTGACGGATTAGGTCCATTAACAACAACTGAACGTCGTCGTGTTGAACTCAAAGCACCTGGTATTATGCCACGACAAAGTGTAAGCGAACCAATGCAAACAGGTATTAAAGCGTTAGATGCTTTAATTCCAGTTGGACGAGGACAACGTGAGTTAGTAATTGGTGACCGCCAAACAGGTAAAACAGCTGTTTTAATTGACACGATTTTAAACCAAAAACCGTTACATGCAGGTACTGATGAATCTAAAAAGTTATACTGTATTTATGTAGCTGTCGGACAAAAACGTTCAACAGTAGCGCAAGTTCGCCGACTTTTAGAAGTAAACGGTGCACTTCCTTATACAATTGTGGTTGCTGCGACAGCATCAGATCCAGCTCCATTACAATTTTTAGCGCCATTTGCAGGTGCATCAATGGGAGAGTTTTTCCGAGATAACGGAATGCACGCCTTAATTATGTATGACGACTTATCGAAACAAGCTGTAGCTTATCGACAAATGTCATTATTATTACGTCGACCTCCAGGACGTGAAGCGTATCCAGGAGATGTATTCTACTTACACTCTCGATTATTAGAGCGTGCTGCAAAAATGTCAAACGCTATGGGTGGTGGTTCTTTAACTGCTTTACCAGTAATTGAAACGCAAGCCGGAGACGTTTCTGCTTATATTCCTACAAACGTAATTTCTATTACGGATGGACAGTTATTCGTAGAAGCTGAATTATTCTATAAAGGAATTCGACCTGCGATTAACGTTGGTATTTCTGTAAGTCGAGTAGGATCAGCTGCACAAGTGAAAGCTTGTAAACAAGTAGCCGGTACTTTAAAACTTGAGCTTGCACAATATCGTGAAGTAGCTGCCTTCGCACAGTTCGGATCTGATTTAGATGCATCTACACAGCATCAATTAAATCGTGGTGCTCGTTTAGTAGAACTTTTAAAACAGAAACAGTTCCAACCGTTACCTATTGAAGAACAAATCGTATTGTTATTCGCAGGAGTAAAAGGTTTCTTAGACGGATTACCTGTAAACAAGGTAGGAGCTTTTGAAGAAGCAGTGTTCAAAGAAATTCGAGGAACAAATAAAGCTTTAAAAGAACACATCGCAAAAGAAGGACAAATTTCTAAAGAATTTGATACTACTTTACGAACATTCTTTAAGACATTAGTTGCAAACTTCAAAAAAGATCACAACTTAGCTTAATTTTTACATATGGAATTAAATTGGTGAGTGCTAGTTTTGCTATTTTTAAAATAGAAAAACTAGCAGATGCCAGTTTTTATAATATAAAAACGGGATGTAGCGTAGCCTGGTAGCGTATCTGATTTGGGTTCAGGAGGTCGCGTGTTCGAATCACGCCATCCCGATTATATTAAATAAATGGAATGTAGCCAAGTGGTAAGGCGTTTGTTTTTGATACAAACATGCGTTGGTTCGAGTCCAGCCATTCCAAACCACAGGGCATATAACTCAGTGGTAGAGTGCTCGCCTGATAAGCGAGTTGTCGTACGTTCGATTCGCACTATGCTCAGTTGTATTCAAAAAACCTTTTAAATAAGTAACCTTTATAAATGGAAACAAATTTACAAAGACATAATAATGAACTAGTTGTTCGTATTGTTTGGTATTTGATTTCCCTTTTATCAATTTTTCTGATCAGCTATTACAATCAGAATGAACTAAGCTGTTTATGGATTTCAGGCTTAGAAGATTCAATTTGGGAATTAGGCAAAAAAATCCCTAAAATGCAGTACTTAAATATTACAGACGGTTTCACAACCTGGGTAACTATGCATTTTTATTGGAGTTTTTTATGGTCGTTACCCATTTTGCTTTATCAATTAGGTCAATTCCTAAAGCCAGGATTAAAGAAAAAAGAATGGTTTGACATCATCTTATTAGGTTTATTTGGAACATTTATCGTTGGTTTGCTCAGTGGCTTTTTATTTACAAATTATTTATGGAAGCACATTTTAGAAGTACTATTTAATTTTGGCAATAACCAAGTAGATTTTATTACTAATATGGGGACCTTTTTATCTTTTTATAGAAAGACGACTATTGCATTTGCAATTTCTGCCTGTTTACCTTGGATTTCTTTTTTATTTGTAAAATGGGACATTTTTTCATATCAACAAACGGTTCTATTGAGACGTTGGTGGATTTTAGTCATTTTTTTGATCGCGACAATTATGTCGCCGCCTGATGTTTTTTCGCAAATCGTTATTGCACTCCCATTGTGGTTATTCTTAGAAATCACATGGTTGGTTTTAGCACTAATGGAATCGAAAAAAAGTTTTAAGAAGAAAGAATAATTATATGTATTCAACTGAATATGGTGGTATTTTATTAGGTTTGATTTTATGCTTAGTGTTAGCTATTGTTTTTGCAGGACTGTCATATGTTGTTAGTGCAAAAGCCGCTGATGTAGAAAAAGTTTCAGCATATGAGTGTGGTTTTGATCCTTTTGACGATACAAGAAAAGCATTTGATGTTCGATTCTATCTTGTAGCAATTCTATTTTTAATTTTCGATTTAGAAGTGTCATTCTTATTTCCTTGGGTGGTTTCATTAGGAGCATTGCCTTTATTAGGATTTTGGTCAATGATCTTGTTTCTAGTAATTTTAACAGTTGGGTTTATTTATGAGTGGCGTAAAGGCGCATTAGATTGGTAACCAATACTTACACAACAGCGGAGAAAGATTAATAGAAACTTTGTAGTAAAAACGATACAATGCCTCAATTAGATTTTAGTTGTTGGTTTGCACAATATTTTTGGTTTAGTGTAACCTTCGTAATTTTATTTTTTAGAGTAACATTACACTACTTACCAAAAATTTATACTGGATTACGAATTCGAAGAGAACTATTAGCGACGGACAGTGATAAAACGGCACCGTATAAGTTAGAAGAAGACAAACTTCAAAAAGACATCGATTTAAGAATTGCAGCAGCATATACTGCCGGAAGATTAGCGTTTCAAGATGCTTTAAAAGAAACTGCTCAATGGTCGCAGAATGCTGTGTCAGAAGTTGAAGCTACTGAATTCGAAGATGCAAATGCAGAATATGTAGATTCATTAGTACAAACAATGTCAGAAACAGATGTACTAGTTGATTTAGTAACTCAAGAAGAGTATTCTGATGAAGAGCTCGATTCTATCGAAGACACTCAATCTAGAGACTATGATGAATTTGGTTATTTAGATGAGCCAGAAGCTGGTGAAGCTTTTGAAATCGAAGAATAAGTAAGTTATATACATATATAATAAAAATGGTCTTATAAATAAGGCCAGCCTTGGTCGAAAAAAGAAATTAGTAATAAAGATAAATTAACATGAACAATCAAATGTTACAATCTGCAAAGATGATTGGTGCAGGTGCTGCTTCAGTAGCTTTAGCAGGAGTAGGAGTTGGAGTAGGATTAGTATTTGCTGCATATATTCAAGGAGTTTCACGAAACCCTTCATTACAAAAACAGCTTTTTGGAATTACTATTTTAGGATTCGCTTTAGTAGAAGCTGCTGGACTTTTCGCATTAATGATGGCATTCGTAATTCTCTTCGGATAATAACGAAATATTGAGTTTACAATGGACGACAAAAATAATGTCGTCCATATATTTCTCATATTGTTTTTCTATTTTTATAATAAATAAAATAAGGTCCCTTCGTCTATTGGTTAGGACGTGACCTTTTCATGGTTAAAAGATGGGTTCAATTCCCATAGGGATCATATTTCTAGTTTTTTGGTTATTATATCAACCATTTAGCTAATAACAAAAAAACTAGTGAATGTTAGTTTTTTTCTTTATTAGAAAGCTTATAAAACTAATGATCAAAATAAGAGGATGCTTGGCTGAGCGGTTAAAGGCATTAGATTGTAAATCTAACATGGAAACATTACGAAGGTTCGAATCCTTCAACATCCATTTTTTAATATAACAAAATTATAAAGATTAAAAAGAAAATGTCAACAGTTTGGAAAGGTGGGTGTTTACCATTTAAAGATAAAGCTGGACGCAATAATCAGGGACGAATTACAGTTCGTAGAAGAGGTGCTGGCGTTAGCAAACATATTCGTAATATCAGTTGGGATTTACAAAATCCGGATCAATATAAAATTGAAGCATTTGAATACGATCCACATAGAACAGCTAAAGTTGCCTTCGTAAAAAACAAAGAGGAACAAAAGTTTTTTGTAGTTGCTACAGAAAAAATGAAAGTTGGTGAAAATTATGAAGGTTTTAAAGCATTAAAAGAATTTCCTTTAGGGGCAGAAGTGTCTAACATTGATATGAAATTTGTTAGAGCTGGAGGAACTGCTGCTGTGATTTTGACGAAGGGCCCTGATGGTGTTTTAATTAGAATGCCATCTGGAGAAACTAGACTTATTGATGGAGATGTTAAAGCGACAGAAGGTCGTTTAACATTGCATGAGAAAGTAGGAAAGCGAATTAAAAACGCTGGTGCAAATAGAAGACTTGGTGTTAGACCACATGTTCGTGGAGTTGCTATGAATCCAGTTGACCATCCGATGGGCGGAGGCGAAGGTAAATCCTCAGGAGGACGACCATCAGTAACGCCTTGGGGAATCATTACAAAAGGAAAGCCAACAAGATTGAAGGCATGGCCTAAATGTGTTGTAACTCCTAGAAAGCGAGCTTATCAAATGAAGAAATAGAATAATATGAGATCAATTTGGAAAGGACCATATGTTGCCAGACCTGTTTTACTAAATAAAGAAAAGGTTTGGTCACGAAGCTCGACAATTTTACCTAATTTGGTAGGTAAAAAAATTGCTGTTCACAATGGTAGAAAATTTATTGATGTTGTGATTACCGAAAATATGATGTATCATAAGC
>Ga0255137_1000090_pt1 | contig 26076 bp, 21 predicted proteins | sample Law_Atlam_RepC_8_FD_188548 | JGI IMG/M metagenome (GOLD analysis project Ga0255137, IMG submission 188548) | Freshwater microbial communities from St. Lawrence River, New York, United States - Law_Atlam_RepC_8d | ecosystem: Environmental > Aquatic > Freshwater > River | place: USA: New York... | reverse complement strand
CCTCAGTACTGTATTGGGTTTTGCCCGGAAACAAGATGTTCGGATATTGTAAAGAGAAACTTAATATGGAGGCTTGATGGCCTTGGTCTAATAAGCCTTTGCACAAGCGTTCGTTGTATGTGCTTAAGCCTCCTCTGAGCGGGTAGGCAGGGCCCACTATAACCACTTTCTTATGCATCGATGCCAATGGTTTCAGCTATGGCGTATTGGTTGCGGTCTCCACTCGAACGACTGATCAATTCGCCCAAAAAACCAGCTAAAAAAAGTTGAGTACCAATGATCATACTGACTAAACCCAAATAAAACAAAGGCGATTCAGCTACCAATGGGGCGCGTTCATGTTGAATGATGTGTATGAGTTTGTCAAGCAACATGTACATCGCAATGCTAAAGCCTAAGATAAAACTAATTAGGCCGTACAAACCGAAAAAGTGCATTGGTTTTTTGCCGAATTTGCCCATGAAGAATATCGACATTAAATCCAGTAAGCCATTCACAAAACGGTTAAGACCAAATTTGGTAGTGCCGTATTTGCGTGCACGGTGTTCAACCACTTGTTCGCCAATTTTTTTGAAGCCCGCAGATTTGGCAATCACCGGAATGTATCTGTGCATTTCGCCATATACTTCAATGTTCTTAACCACTGCGTGACTATAAGCTTTCAAGCCACAATTGAAATCGTGTAAATAGATGCCACTCATTTTGCGTGTGGCCCAATTGAATAATTTTGTCGGTAAGGTTTTGGTGATGGGGTCGTAGCGTTTCTTCTTCCAACCAGACACCACATCGTAGCCCTCGGTCATGATTTTCTGGTAAAGGCCAGGGATTTCATCAGGGCTGTCTTGCAAGTCGGCATCCATTGTAATAACCACTTTGCCTTTAACTTCTGCAAAGCCAATATTTAAGGCGGCAGATTTGCCAAAGTTGCGTCTAAAACGAATGGCTCTTATGTTTGGGTTTTTAGCCGATAGGGTTTGAATCACTTCCCAGCTGTTGTCTGTGCTGCCATCATCTACAAATACGATTTCGTAACTGTATGAATGGGCATTCATGACCTTAACAATCCATGCTTCCAATTCTGGCAAAGATTCGTTTTCGTTCAATAAAGGAATGACAATTGATAAATCAAGCATGTTAGTTGTTTTTGTTAAAGACATGGTGCAGCCCATTAAACGTTGCCTCAATGAAATTTGGCAGTGGCTTATCCATGTAGTAAGTATTTTCTGATTTAGAACGGTTGTTGCGGCGGGTCAAAATGGTTTGGTGCTGAGGGTTGATGATGGTGAACTCAGCTTTTTGACCTTCTGCAATCGTGCAAGGGCTTAAGCCTAAAACTGCTCTTGGGCCTTGATTGAATTTGCTCAACAATACATCATCGCTGAGTTGAGGGCAAAATCTGTTGCGGCCTTCAACGGCAATTGAATAAGCTATCTGAATGCTGATGGCGCCAAACGCAGCATATTCAAATTCCAATTGTTTGCGTTCTATGTCTTGTGGATGGTGATCGCTGCAAATGGCATCAATGGTGCCATCGCGTAAACCTTCCCATAAGGCTTTTACATCATTGGCTTGACGCAAAGGCGGGTTGAGTTTTAAATGGCTATCAAAATCCATAATGGTTTCGTCTGTTAAGGCTAAATTCATAACCGCAACATCGCACGTAACGGCAATGCCTTGAGCTTTGGCTTGTCTGATCAATTCAACTGATTTTTCAGTGCTGATTTTAGAAAAATGCACTTTGCATTGGTGGTAATCTGCAAGCTCGATGTCGCGCTGTACCATTAAGTACTCAGACATTTGAGGCATGCCCTTTAAGCCTAAGCTAACAGCGATTGGGCCTTCAGCCACATAAGCGCCCTGAGTTAAATCGGTTTCTTGGCAAAAGCTGTACAATAGGCCATCAAAGGTTTTGCTGTATTGTAAGGCTCTGCTCATAGTACCAATATTGGCTATGGCATAGTTGGCATTTGAAAAGGCAACTGCTCCATGTTGTTTCATGTCATACATCTCCGTTAAATCATCTGACTTAAGATCAGTGCAGATGGCCCCTATTGGCAATAATTGAACTGGTAAATGTTGACTTTGGTGTTTTAAGTTTTCAATGTCGCCTTTGCTTTGTCTAAAAGGTAAGCTGTTGGGTAATACAGCTACTTGGCTATAACCTCCGGCAAATGCTGAAGACGCTAAAGTCTGATTGGTTTCTCTGTATTCATAGCCAGGGTCTGAACTGTTGCATCTAAGGTCAACAAAAGCTGGGCTTAAATAACAACCACTGAATTCAATGATGTGTTGGTATTCAGCTTCGTTAACATCAATGCCAAAGGCTTTAATGACGCCATCTTGAACACCTAAGTCGCCTAGTTGGCCATGAAGGCTAGAATTGAGATCGTTGATTTGTATATTCTTAAGCAGAAAGCTTGACATGGTTTTTGAAAAATCTTATCAAAAGTATTTCAATCAACAGACATAACAAAGAAAAAAGTATTAACCATTTCCACAATGGTTTGCCATTTTCAAGTTTTGAAAGCTGAGCTTGTAAAGCCTCTGCACTGCCCAAATAAGATTTTATACCAAGTCGCTCAGTCAGCTCATCAAAGGCTTGATCGCTCAAAGCTCTTGTGTCGCTTTCGCTTCGGTCAAAGTTAAAGGCCAAAGCCATAAGCTTGGTGTCGGCTTGTTTGGTGCTTAAATTGTAGCTGCCTGCTGTTTTGATTTCGCCATTGGTATTCAGACACAATTGCCCGTTGTTGTTAATAACTTCAGGCATCATTTGGTAATTGGGATGTTGTAAAATGAGAGATTGCTCGGCTTGAAAAGGCAGTCCTGTTTCAATATTGGCCAAAGTGTTGCATTGGTAATAAAGCGGCAATTGATAGGCCGCTAACATGGCGGCTCTCAAGCAAATCGGCACGATGAGGGCATGGTTAGGGAGCTCGCTAAAGCTATTGTCTAATGGAAGAGCAGATACATAACAATGGCCTTTGCCTTGTTTGACATCAGCGAATACAACGGTCTTATCTGAGAGATTTAATATTGGTCTGGCAGCTTGGCTGTTGAAAGCGAAATAACGTTGCACTTGAGGCCATTGCTTACTTTGTGTGGTTTGATTGAAAATGCCTTGGAACAATGGATGCTCTTTAGCAATGTCTAGGGTCAATTGCGGATTGATGACAGCTGCCTCTTTGACATCTGATCCGAGGCTGTTCAACAAAGCTTTATAGCCGCCGTAAGGTTGATTTGGCTGAGGAAAAACCATAATAGAACCCCCTGATGCCATATATCGCAGTAATTCAGATAAAAAGCCTGTTTCGATTTTATCCAATTGATTGAGTAGGATCAAGTCGTGGTCTGCAAAAGATTGATAGGGGATGCTGTTGCTAGAATATACTTTAAAATCAAAGCCAGGGTTGTTTGAAAACAGGGCTCTGATATTATTAGGGGAGTTGCTTTGTTCAATACTCGCAACACTGTAGGTTTGGTTTAGGTTTAGCGTGAAATATAAACGGTCGTCTGTGGGCATTTGGTCGCCAGGTAATCTGAGTTCGCAGTAGTGAATACCTCCCGTTTCAACTACAAATTGCAAGTTGGTATTGGCTTTGGTAAAACGATTCACAGTGGCGCTTGCTACGCCTTTGGGTTTGCCATCTACCCATAGTTCGATAGGCAAATCTTGACTGTTCTCATTGCTGTAATTGCTTACCCCTATAGTCAGTTCAATGGCCTGATTGGCCTGAATGATTGGATTGCTCAAAGCCACAGTGTCTATGGCGAAATTGCTGCTATTACTGCCGTTTACTTTTATCCAAATGCTCGACTCAGTAGCCATTAGGTTTTGAGTTTGAGCGCTTTGAAAGTCAGAGATACAATAGGCTACACCATTGTTGCCATAAGGTTTTAAACTGTTGGCTTGAACAGATAACAGTTGCTTTAGGGGGAAACTATTTTCAGTGATTTTAATGGCATCTATCCATTGTAAGCATGTAGCTTGATTGGTAAAATGTAAATATTCCGCATTCAAATCTGCGGTTATAATGTTGAATTGACTTGAGCGGTCAGAAGCATTTACAATTGCTCTTGCTCTGTTTTTGGCCCCTTCAAGCAATGGTCCTTCAGTGCCAGGGAGGTTCATGCTGTAGCTGTTGTCTAAAACAATTGATACACTTGTTTGTCCTTTGCGTGGATTGATTGATTTAAGTGGAATATAGGGTTGAGCAAAGGCCAAAATTAAGGCAGACAAAGCCAATAAGCGACTCAATAAGATCAGTCGTTTTTTGAGCACATTGCCGGTTTGGCTACTTTGTTCGATTTGCGTTAAAAAATCAACCTTGGTGAAGATGATTTTTTTGTAACGTCTGAAATTGAATAGATGAATAACGATTGGTATGGCCAACAGCCACAATGCCCATAATACCGAAGCTTGTTGGAATGCGATCATCTTTCGCAAACATAATCAAAAAAACTGATGAAATCGAGGCAGAGATGATTTATAATCTTGCTCAGTTTGCAGTGGTTTTTAGTCTAGAATTCTATAAATTCGCAGCATATTTTTCAATTATGCAAACCGCACAAGAATTCAGAATCGAACGCGACACCATGGGTGAAGTGAAAGTGCCAGCCAATGTTTATTGGGGTGCTCAGACCCAACGCTCACTTCAAAATTTTAAAATTGGCAATCAAAAAATGCCAATTGAGATCATTAGAGCATTTGCTATCCTTAAAAAGGCCGCAGCCATTACCAATAACAAATTAGGGGTATTGTCTTTAACCAAATGCGATTTGATTTGTTCAGTTTGCGATGAAATTTTAGAAGGTAAATTAGACGATCAATTTCCATTGGTGATTTGGCAAACTGGTAGTGGTACTCAAAGTAACATGAACGTCAATGAAGTGATTGCCAATAGAGCACATGTGATGCAAGGCGGTTCGCTTTTAGACGAAGTGAAAGTGCTGCATCCCAATGATGATGTCAATAAATCACAATCAAGTAATGACACATTCCCAACTGCTATGAGCATTGCGTCTTATAAGCAAGTGATAGACTATACCATCCCTGGTTTACAAGCTTTAAAAACCACTTTAAAGCACAAGTCAAGAGACTTTATGAGCATCATTAAAATTGGTAGAACCCACTTTATGGATGCCACACCTGTAACCTTAGGGCAAGAATTCTCAGGCTATGTACAACAGTTGAAAAATGGTATCGATTGTATTAACCGTGCATTAGTGCCTGCCAGCGAAATCGCTTTAGGAGGTACTGCAGTAGGGACTGGTATCAATACGCCAAAAGGCTATTCAGAGTTGGTGGCTAAAACCATTGCAGAATTATCTGGTTTGCCAATTGTTACTGCTGAAAATAAATTTGAGGCCTTGGCTGCTCACGATGCCATGGTTGAATTGCACTCTGCCTTAAAACGTGTGGCGGTTAGTTTGATGAAAATCGCTAATGACATCCGTATGTTAAGTTCAGGACCAAGAAGTGGTATTGGTGAAATTTTAATTCCTGACAATGAGCCAGGTAGTAGCATTATGCCGGGTAAAGTAAATCCTACTCAATGTGAGGCTTTAACCATGGTATGCGCTCAAGTTATGGGCAATGATGTTGCGGTTACCATCGGTGGTTCTAATGGCCATTTTGAATTGAATGTGTTCAAGCCAATGATTGCTGCCAACGTATTACAATCTGCTAGATTAATAGGTGAAGCTTCTTTGAGTTTTGATGTGAATTGCGCAGCAGGCATAGAGCCTAATTTGCCAGAGATCAAAAATAAATTAGAAAATTCTTTGATGTTAGTGACCGCTTTAAATACCCATATTGGTTATGAAAACGCTGCTAAAATTGCAAAGAAAGCACACAAAGAAAACACCAGTTTAAGACAAGCTGCGTTAGATCTAGGGTTATTGACCAATGAGCAATTTGATGCTTGGGTGAAGCCTGAAGACATGGTAGGTGATATTCAACCATTGGCTTAAGTTTTTTGATTATTCAATATTGAAATCCGTTCTGAAAAGAGCGGATTTTTTTTATTCAAAAGTTTGCATGTTCATGCAATTGAAATGCTTTTTAGGGCAAGCAGCAAAACCGATTTTAGAACAGGGTCTGCAGGCTAAATTGGCCACTTCAAATTGTTTTTGATGAATCTCAGAACCTTCTGGGTAGTAGGGTGTCATGCCAAAGGCGGGAATCGTATTGCCCCAAACGCTGTGAATAGGTTTTTTTAGGGCAGCGGCAATGTGCATCATGCCGGTATCATGGCTTAATGCCAAATCAGCCATTGCTATGATTTTAGCACTTTGCATCAAATTGACTTGACCACATACATTCACAATGGTCTTGCTTGTTGAGCAAGCATTGCGCAAAGCTTCAGCCGCAGCTGAGTCTTCTTTGCCACCAATTAATACAATCGGTTCAGGGTGTTTGTTGAGCCATTCTATTTGTTTGTTCAAAGGCAATTGTTTGGTGGCATGTTGACCGCCCAAAGCATACACGGTGTAATGATTTGGTAAATGGAGTTGACTTATGTCTGTTTGTTCAGGAATGAAAAAATCTAAGCCTTTGCCATCGTTAACAATGCCTAAAGGTTTAAGCGTTGCTATGTAACGATCAACAATATGTTGTTGGGGTAAACGGTTGATTTTGAAATTCACCATGAGCCATTTTGCCCAATTTAATTTATTGAATGAATAAGCTTTGACACCTAGCGCCCATTTGATTTTTAAGGTCCTTAAATTGTGGTGAAGGTCTATGATTAAATCATAGTTTTCAGCTTTTAGCGATTGTATAAATGCGGCCTCGTTGTTCTCAAGTAACTTAACGGCATCAATATAGGGGCTGTTGTTGAGTAATGCAGCGTAGTTGGCTTTAGTGGCAAAGTGAACAATGGTATCAGCCTGAGCAGTTTTTAATAACCTTACAACAGGAGAGCATAATACGATGTCGCCAATGGAACTAAATCTTAATACCAAAATCTTCATGCTCTGCGTTGTCTTTTTTGGCTTAAAAATGTTAATAGCTGATTCAAGTCCATAGCATTCAAACAATGCTTTGGTGTTAGATAACCTTTGCGCGCCACTTGAACGCCATATACCATGTCATTCATGCCCTCTTTTTGGTGGGCATCGGGGTTGATGCTGATCAATGCACCTTTGTTGATGGCGTAATCTATCCATCGCCAATCTAAATCAAGGCGGTAGGGGTGTGCATTCAATTCTATTACGACTTGATTGGCCACACAGGCATCAATGATGTAGGCATGATCAATTGGGTAACCACTGCGCAAGAGCAATAGCCTTCCGGTAGGATGCCCTAAAATATCCGTGTAAGGATTTTCAATGGCTTTGCTTAATCTGGCATTGGCTTTTTCAAGGCTCATTGATAAAGGACTGTGGACGCTGGCCACAACAATATCAAATAGTTTTAATAGGTCGTCGTTGTAGTCTAATTGACCATCGTTTAAGATGTCACTTTCTATCCCTCTTAGAATTCTAAAGGGGCTTAGTTTTTGGTTGAGCTTATCTATTTCTTGCCATTGCTCTAACACCTTTTCAGGTCTAAGACCACCTGCATAAGCAGCCGTTTGAGAATGGTCGCAAATGGCTAAATATTCAAGGCCCATATGCTGAGCATATACCGCCATTTCCTCTAAAGTATGAATGCCGTCGCTGTAGGTGCTATGGTTGTGAATACACCCTTTTAAATCAGCCACTTTTATCAACTCGTCTTGCAGCTCAAGTTTTTCTAATTCCTTTAAGCCTTCGCGCCATTCAGGGATAATGTAGGGAAGGTTTAATGAGGCATATACGGCCGTTTCGTTTTCTGCGGCTTGGGCCTTCTCAAAATGGATTAGATTTAAATGGGCTTCGGTGGCACTGTACTTGATGCAATCGTAAGCAAAATGTGTTCGGTCTGAAAGGTGAATGAGGACTTTAACAGAGTCGATATACCAACAGCTAATGCTTGTGGAGTTTTCCGATTCAGCTTTAAAGTTTTCAGAGCTACAAATTTGTTCAAGCAGCGCTTTGCCATCTTTACATTCAATCACGTATTCAAGCGTTTCAACAATGTCGTTTAATCGGCGGTAATCGCCTGCAACTTGGTATTGATGAACCAGTGTGCTGTGTTCAAAGACTTCGTTTAAAAAGGTAACCAATCCTTGGAGTTTAGCCCAGTGGAATTTGCCTTCGTTGTTGAATTTAAATTCAATGTTGCTTTGAATTTGAGCTTGTGTTTTATAACCAAAACCTTTGATTTCAACTAAACGGTTTTCGCGACAAGCGTCGAGTAAATCAGCAATGCTGCAAATATTGTAATTGCGCCAAAGTGTCTCAACTTTCTTAGGGCCTAAACCTTTGATGCTTAAAATTGCTCTAACGCCTTCTGGGGTTTGTGCAATCAGTTCATCTAGTTCTGCGAGGTGGCCAGTTTGAATCAATTCATGGATTTTTGGTCCCATGGATTTGCCAATCTGAGGATGAGAGCTGAGCGTTTCTAAAGACATTTCTGTCAAAGGCTCATGTATTTTTTTGATGTTGAAGGCCGCCGCCGCAATAGATTTGACTTTAAATGGATTGCCGTTATGCAACTCATACAATTGGCTGTACTCGTTGAGTAAATTGGCAATGTCTTTATTGTCTAAGATGGGCATTATATCAATTCTTGGGTCAATTTGGCCATGGTGTTTTTAGCATTGGCTTTTTCGTAAATGATGCTGTAAACCGCATTTAAAATAGGGGTGTAGGCCTGAATGCTGTCATTGATTTCTTTCATGGTTTTGGTGGCATAATACCCTTCAGCAACCATGTTCATCTCCATTTGTGCGCTTTTTACAGTGTAGCCTTTGCCCAGCATGTTGCCAAAAGTTCTGTTGCGACTGAATTGAGAGTAAGCAGTCACTAATAAATCGCCTAAATAGGCATTCTCTTTAACGTCGCGGTGGATTTCATGACTGGCGTCAATGAAGCGTTCGGTTTCTCTTGATGCAGCCGAGACCAATACCGATTGAAAGTTGTCGCCATACCCTAAGCCATGGCATATGCCACAAGCAATAGCGTATACATTTTTCAGAACTGCGGCGTATTCAATGCCGTAAATATCATTAGTGGTTTTGGTTAATATATAATGGCAGTCAAATAATTGAGCAATGTTGTCTGCTGTGCTCTGATCAGTTGAGGCAATGGTGAGGTAACTCAGTTTTTCCATAGCCACCTCTTCCGCATGGCAGGGGCCGCTCACGGCAGCAATTTGTTTAGCGTCCATTTGCCATTCACTTTCAAAATAATGACTCATGATTTGATGGGTTGCTGGAATAACGCCCTTCACCGCAGAAATCAAGGTTTTGTTTTTGAAGCAATCTTTAGGCAAATCTTTTAAAGTATCATGCACAAAGGCTGAGGGCACTGCCAATAAAATGATGTCATTGTTTTGTATGCAAGCGTTAATGTCAGTGCAAAGTTGAACCGTTTTGAGGTCAATCATGACATCGCTCAAATACCTTGGGTTGTGACCGTATTGTTGAATGAATTCAACATCTGCATCGGATCGCATGCACCATGTGATGGATTTAGAATGCGCGTTGTTGCAAAGAATTTTGATTAAAGCGGTTGCCCAACTGCCATTCCCAATTATGCCTATTGTCTTCATGCTCACATGCGAAAATACATATTTTTTAACAAATGCGTTTGGCTTGCTGCTGCAGTCTTGATTTGCTTTATCTTTGTGATTGCATGTACAGCTTAGGACCAATGCCATCTATTCGATTAAAGGGAAGTTTGAACTTGCCTGTATCTAAGAGTATTGCCAATCGTTTATTGATTTTACAAGCATTGCAAGGACAGGCCTTATATCCTTATGATGCCGCTTGGAGCAATGATGTTAAATGTTTGCATCAACACCTGAGTCATCAATCAACTGAATATGATTTTAAAGATGCCGGCACTCCCTTAAGGTTGTTTTTGGCTTATGCCGCTTTTAAAGGGAATGATGGGGTCATATTGGGGAGTAAGCGTTTGTCTGAAAGACCAATCAAAGCCTTGTTGAAATCTCTGGAAATTTTGGGCGCTGAGTTTGAGTTTTTGGAGCAAGCTTATCAATTGCCATTGAGGGTTAAAAAGGCTGTTAATCGTCAAGCCACAACCACTCAAATTGAGGTGCATGAGAGCAGTCAGTTTTTAAGTGCTTTGCTGTTGATTGCGCCCTATTTCGAGCATGGTCTTGTCATTAACTGTATTGGACAAGCGGTTTCATCAACCTATACCAAATTAACTCAACAGTGCTTAAAGTCAGTAGCTAAAGTAGAACAAATAAAGCCAGAGCAAATTCAAGTCTCTTCCAGAAATCTGTTTGCTGATGACTTGCCCAAAACCATAGAGGCTGATTGGAGTTCAGCAGCTTTTGTTTTAGCCTGGGCTGCCTTATCAGATCAGGCTGATATTATCTTGCCAAATTTAACATTAAGTTCAGCGCAAGGTGATGCCGTTGTTGCTCAATACATGAAAGCTTGGGGTGTACATTGCGCTGATTCACCAGTTGGCTTAAAAGTATTCAAAACCCAAGGCGCTGCTATTGAATCAACTTTGTTGCATTTTGATTTGACTTCAACGCCTGATCTTTTTCCTGTCATGTTGGCCTTGTGTGCAGTTAGTCAAAGGCAAGTTGTGTTTTCGGGTTTGGCCCATCAGATACACAAAGAAAGCAATCGCTTGCAGGCAATGCTCAGCAACTTAGCGCCCTATGGGTTAAGCTATGAGTTGTCTGCAGATGCGCAAACATTAAAAGTCACGCATGGGGTTAATCCTAATCCATTGTTTCAAGTGAAAGCGTTTAGTGATCACCGCATAATCATGGCATGTAGCTTATTGGCTTTTGTTGGTCAAGTACAATTGGATGCCATAGAAGATGTCTCCAAATCTTTTCCTGATTTTTTTGACAAAATCAAGACTTTGTATTAAACAAAAGCGGGTTATTTTTGTTCCAAAATTCAGATGACACCAGAAATTAAACACTTACAAGACAATATACAATCCGTCAGACAAACCGTTGTTCAGCATCCATTGTACAATAGGGTTCAAAGTCTAGAAGATATTCAAAAACTCATGCAGCACCATGTATTTGCTGTTTGGGATTTTATGTCGCTTTTAAAAGCTTTACAAATTCATTTAACCTGTACCACCTTGCCTTGGAGGCCAGTTGGCAATGCCAATACCAGATTTTTAATCAATGAAATTGTAGTTGGAGAAGAATCTGATGTAGATGAGCAGGGCCAGAGAATGAGTCATTTTGAGTTGTATCTTAAAGCCATGCAACAAGTGGGCGCAGATGCCTCTGCTATTCACGCATTGATGCAAGCAATACAAGCCGGTAAATCTATCGATCAGGCCTTGTCTGAATCTAATATTCCCGAGTCGGTTAAGACTTTTTTGAGTTTTACGTTTGAAGTAGTCAATTGCCAAAAACCGCATGTGATTGCAGCTGTGTTTACATTTGGTCGCGAAGATCTTATACCAGAAATGTTCATGGCATTGGTTAAAGATTTGTCAGAGAAATTGCCGAATCAATTAGCGGTCTTTAAATACTATTTAGAAAGACATATTGAAGTAGATGGCGATCACCACAGCCATTTAGCCATTGCTATGACGGAAGATTTATGCGAAAATGACCCATTAAAATGGGCGGAAGCAGAGCGCTATGTTATTAGAGCGTTAGAAAGCCGAAGAGCCCTTTGGGACGGCGTTATGGCTGCCCTCTAGTTTAAGCGATGTATTGTTGAATTAAAGGCTTAATGCGGTCAGCATTTTGAATCTCTTTGTCTAAATCATTTTGCATGATATGGGCAATCAAAGCTTCGTTTTTATACCCCATGTCTTGAGCATATTTGTACGACGTTTTTGCAAACGACACCAACTCGTATTGACTCTTGTATAAGTCTGGATAGTATTCACACAAATCATGTTCTATTTTTTTGAAGCGCATGAATTCTGGTCTGCCCACCAAGTCTCTCATTTCAACAAAGTTTTTACAAGCCAAATCAGCAATGGCATTGGCGTTTTTAATGCGGGCCTCTTGGTATGATTGTAAGATGTTATCCCAATTTGGGTAATGTGCTTCAATGATTTCATCAAGCTCTTTAACATCTTCAAAGCTGCAATTCATACCTTGTCCGTAAAATGGGATAATGCCGTGAGCAGCATCGCCAATAAGCGCAAAGTGTTTATTAACCCAAGGCTTGCAGCGAATGGTGGCTAAGCTGCCGGTTGGATTGGTTTTAAAGTCTTCAATATAGTTTGGCATAATGCTTATAGCATCAGCAAAATATTGTTTAAAGAAGGCTTCAACCGCTTCATCTGTTTTTAAAGTTTCAAAACTATTAGGCCCTTCGTAAGGTAAGAAAAGTGTGCAAGTGAAGTTGCCGCCAGGATTTGGCAAAGCAATCATCATGAACTCGCCTCTTGGCCAAATGTGTAAAGCATTTTCTTCTATTTGAAAGCTACTGTTTGGTCCTGGTACAATTTCCAATTCTTTATAACCATAGTTTTCATAGGTTTGAGAATAGGTAAAACGATTGGTTTTTTGCATTTCATTTCTCACCGCAGACCAAGCGCCATCTGAACCAAAAATGATATCAGCTGTGATGGTTTTGCTGTTGCCGTTTTCATCCACAAGCACAGCTGTATTAGCATTTAAATCAACATCAGTACACTTGTGTTTAAAATACAAGTTGACGTTATCATAGGCATCAGCTAATTCTAATAATTTAATGTTCAACAAAGACCTTGAAACAGAATTAATGTATTGGCCTTGTTTGCCATAAGGTTGGTAAGTCAATTCCCCTTGAGTGCTGTGCATCATTCTACCATTCATTGGAATGGCATCGTTGAGTACTTTGTCTGCTAAACCCACTTTTTCTAAAGCGTCAATGCCTCTGGTAGAAAGGGCTAAGTTGATGGATCTGCCTGCTTCTGCTTGTCCTTTTCTAATGTCGCCTCTTCTTTCGAAAAGGTCTACAGTAAATCCTCTTTTAGCTAGGCAAATGGCCAATAATGATCCACTTAATCCGCCCCCAATGATGGCAATTTTTTCTTTCATACGTCTGCAATATTAACAATTAAACACAAAACTTGTTCTCAAGCATGGCTGATATTGATCAGAGAATTTTATGAATTCAACCGAAAGGCAGTATATTCGTTGTGTGAACAAGATACTTGTAATAGGTGCCGGGCGCTCAAGTTTGTATTTGATTGAGTATTTACACCTGTATGCCCAAAGTCATTCATATCAAATTTTAGTCTGTGATCAAAATACCAGTGCCATTGAACACAGTTTAAGCCATATAACAGGAATTCAATATTTACAGTTATCTATTCAAAATGAGTCAGCCATTGAGCCATATATCCAATCGGCTCAAGTAGTGGTGTCATTGTTGCCTGCCTTTTTGCACATTCAAGTAGCTAAGCTGTGTTTGAAACACAAGACCCATTTGGCTACCGCCTCTTATATTTCTCCAGAAATGAAAGCCCTTGATGCAGAAGTCAAACAGCATGATTTGATTTTTTTGAACGAAATGGGTTTGGATCCAGGTATAGACCATATGAGTGCCATGCATTTGTTTGATCAGATTAAACAAAAAGGCGGAAAAATTACCGGCTTCAAAAGTTATTGTGGCGGCTTGGTTGCAGATGAAGATGACGGCGATAATCCTTGGCGGTATAAATTTTCATGGAATCCTAGAAATGTGATATTGGCTGCTCAAGGTGGAGAGGCCTTGTACTTGCAAGATCATCAACAAAAAGCATTAACCTATCAGGCTGTTTTTAAGACCATACAATTGATAGAGGTGCCAGGTTATGGCTTGTTAGAAGCTTATGCCAACAGGGATTCAGTCTCTTATAAAACCCTTTACGGTCTCGATGATGTAGCCGATTTGTTAAGAGGCACTTTTAGAAAACCGGGCTATTGCAAAGCATGGAGTACCCTCATAGATTTAGGCTTGACTGATACCAACAAGATTTATGCATTTGCACCCAATTCAAACTTGCGAGATTTCTATCAGCAGGTGGCCAATTGGTCAATACAAACAGAAACGGACTTGCTGAATTTTGTTCATGGCGATGAGATTTTATGCAAGCAATTGTTATACATTGGTTGTTTGTCTGATCAGCCCTTGCCAATATTACAAGGCTGTGCAGCAGATATTTTAGAAGCCATTTTGGTCCAAAAATGGGCCTTGAGAGCAACAGATAAAGACCTCGTGGTTATGCTGCACGATGTGGCATATACACTTCATGGTAAAGCTTATCATCATTACAGTAGTTTGGTGTTAAAAGGAGAGGATGCTCATAAAACGGCTATGGCTAAAACAGTCGGATTGCCTTTGGCTATTGGGGTTAAATTAATACTCGAAAAAGCCTTTCAAGAAAGAGGGGTCATAGCACCGATGTGCCAATCGATATACGAACCAGTCTTAAAGGAATTAAGTAGCTTGGGAATAGTGTTTAAAGACACTCATAGTGAGGCTTAGCCAAGACCCACATCAAGGGCCATCATGATCACAAAGCCAAGCACAAAGCCCATAGTGGCAAAGTCAGCGTATTTGTCTCTTTGTGTTTCTGGAATCACTTCTTCTACCACTACATATAACATTGCACCTGCAGCAAAAGATAAAGCATAGGGCAAGATCGGTTGCGCATATATCACTGCTACAGCACCAATCACGCCAGCTACAGGTTCTACAATAGCGCTCAATTGGCCCCACCAAAAACTTTTTAAGGGACTAATGCCTTGGCGCCTTAAGGGCATTGCTACAGCTATGCCTTCCGGGAAATTTTGTATGCCTATGCCTATGGTTAAGGCTACTGCTGCTGCTAGAGTAAAATGAGGGTCTCCCATGGCTACTGCACCAAATGATACGCCTATGGCCAAACCTTCAGGGATGTTGTGCATGGTAATGGCCAGTACCAACAATATGGTTCTGTTCCAAGTGGTTTTCAAACCTTCTTTTTCCTCCATTTCAGCATGGATGTGCAAATGGGGAATGATTTTATCAATGATGTAAATGAATCCTGCACCTGTAATAAACCCGACTGCTGCTGGTACCCATGACCAAGCTTTGGAGTATTGTTCGGTTGACATCTCAATTGCAGGGGTTAATAGGCTCCAAAAACTGGCAGCCACCATCACACCTCCGGTAAATCCTAACAGACAATCAAGCCATTTGCGGCTCATGTCTTTGAATACTAAAACGACGCTGGCGCCCAAAGCCGTTAAAAACCATGTAAAGGTTGTGGCCAATAGGGCTTGCATGGTAGGATCAAGGTGTTTAAAAGCTTCTATGATCTCATTCATATTCATACAACAAATTTATGTTTTTATACTGTATTTTTCAATTGTTGAATCAGTTTCAAACATTCCTGAGCCGGTGCTACATCATGAACCCTTAATATATGTGCGCCCTGCAAAAGTGCAATACTGTGAAGAGCTGTGCTGCCGTTGAGAGCCTGCTCTGCAGTAGTGCCAAGTAATTTGTATACCATACTTTTTCTAGATACCCCTATTAAAATAGGCACATTAAAAGCCATTAATTTAGGCCAATGATTAAATAATTGGTAATTGTGTTCAAGTGTTTTACCAAAGCCAAACCCTGGGTCTAAGATGTAATTTTCAATGCCTTTCTCTTTAAACAGCTCAGTTTTCGTTTTAAAATATTCAAATACATCTTGGCTCACATTGTCGTATTGTGGATGCTCTTGCATAGTGCTTGAAACCCCTTTTTTATGCATAGCAATGTAAGTCATTTGATGCTGAGCTACTATGTCTAGCATTTGAGGATCATCGTCTCCAGCACTAATGTCGTTGATGACGTCTACACCTGCATTTATAGCTTCATAGGCCACTTCAGATCTGAAAGTATCAATGCTGATAATCGTATTTGGGAATCGTTTTTTAATGGCCTCAATCACAGGGGCGGTGGCTGCGATTTCAGTTTCTGTGCTAGCAAATTGAACGCCCGGTTTGCTGCTTTGTCCGCCGATGTCAATGATTTTAGCGCCTTCTGTTATGTGTTTTTCGCACAATCGTAATGCGGCATCAATGGTATGGTATTTGCCACCATCGTAAAAAGAATCCATTCCCGTATTCACTATACCCATTATCCAGGCTTGGTCAATGGTGTGTAGTTTGTGGTTTATTTTAATTGAAAGGGGTTTGTATTCTGACAACATTGGATATATTTGCAAATGTAAACATTAACGGCTAATCGTGGAAATAACGCTTCAACAATACAATCAAGAAATCAAGCAATGCAGAGATCTGTTTGAGAAAAAAAACACAGATTATGGTGATTCTTGGCGCATACTAAGACCAAAAAGTGTAACCGATCAAATCATGATTAAAGCGCTTAGAATTCGCAGTCTTGAAGAAAAAGGCGTTACAAAAGTTGGAGAGGGGATTGAAGATGAATTCATTGGCATTTACAATTATGCCATTATAGGCTTAATGCAATTGAAGTACTATGGTCAAACAGAAACCAAATCTGTTAAAGAGATTATGGATTTGTATGACCATGAACTCGAAGCCACCAGACAACTCATGATTAAAAAGAACCATGATTATGGCGAGGCATGGAGAGAAATGCGCATTAGCAGCTTTACCGATTTAATATTGATGAAAATCAATAGAACCAAACAAATTGAAGACAATGCCGGCGCCACTATTGTGAGCGAAGGGATAGACGCCAATTACCAAGACATGATGAATTACGCCATTTTTGCCTTGATTACCATTCACCAAAAACAAGATTAAACACTATGAAACTATTGACCAACATTTCAAGAATCTTAGTCGCTTGCTTATTTATTTTTTCAGGGATCATTAAAAGCAATGACCCCAAAGGTACAGGTATAAAATTCAATGAGTATTTTGATGTGTTTGCGTCAAGTTTTCAGTCGCCACAAGACACTTTGAACTTGCGTGTTTCAGATAACTTTGGTTCGGATGAACGTTTTGAAAATACCTTTAACAGCAGAGATAGTTTTGTGAGCATCGAATTCAATCAATCGACTCCAAGAATGGAGTTATTTGAAGGCGATGTGGATTCAACCTATGGGTCGGAAATTTTCGTGCTTAAAAATGGCTCGGTCGTGTTCAATATGTTTTATCCTCTAGAAAAAGGCGCAACAGTTGATTCTGCATCAGACTTGCCAACAGTCAATATTCATTTAAGTGCCACAGCACAACATCAAAAAAATAATAAAAGCCTAAATAAAGATTGGTCATTCACTATTTCTGACAAAAGTAAACATGAAGTGTCTGAACGCATTGCTGTTTACGAACTCGTTAATCAAGATAGTTTCTGGGTAGCTTTTTTTAGAGGGATGAAGCCTTATGCTTTGTCTTTATCTATTTTCATGTGTGTACTTGAAGTGGTTTTGGGTTTTGCCTTATTGATTGGCTGGCAATCGAAATGGACCAGTTACTTGTTGTTGGCAGTCATTGTATTCTTTACCTTCTTAACTTGGTACAGCGCTTATTATAATAAGGTAACTGACTGTGGTTGTTTTGGTGATTTTATAAAACTTAAACCTTGGCATTCGTTTTATAAAGACATTATACTCTTGTTCTTTATTCTGATCATTGTGTTCAAGCACAAACAAATTGTGCCTCTGTTTTCGCCTTTGTTCAGTATCAATGCCATGATAGTGGCGACTTTGGCTTCGCTTATCTTTACAATTTATTGTAACATGTTTTTGCCAGCTTGGGATTTTTTACCTTACAAGATCGGTAACAACATCAAACAAATGATGGAAGTGCCTAAAGGCGAACGCGCTAAAGATTCAACTGTTATGGTGTTTGTGTATTCCAAACAGAATCAAGTGGATTCATTTGTGTATCCTAACATGCCAGACAGCTCTTGGACCTATGTGAACAGAGTTGATAAAGTCATTATTCCTGCCTGGAAATCTAAAATACATGACTTTGATTTTATTCAAAGACCAGACAACGATGTTCAGATCAAAGATTCTTTGCTTAACAGCCAAAGACATGCTTTGTTAATTGTCGTAACGCATTTAGAAAAATCACACGAAGCTTCATGGAAGGCTATACAAGAAACAAGTAAAGAAGCCTTGAAGTCTGGAATGGCAGTCTACGCCGTTACCGCATCTCCGCTCGATGTAGCAGATGCTTTTGTGAATGAACACCAATTGCCATTTAAGTTTAATAATGCCGATGAAACCTTGTTAAAAACGATGGTAAGATCTAATCCGGGGATTATGTTTTGGCACAAAGGAGTGATCATTGACAAATGGAGTTGTAGAAGTGTGCCAGCCTTTTCAAAACTCAAACAATTGATGAAGCGCCAATGATGCGATTGATTGGTATAAAATGTTTAAGTGCCTTGTCTGTGTTAATGGGTGTGGTGCTTTTGATTTTTACCTTATTCATGTTGTTCCCTTCAGCTGAAGAAATAACAGCAGGCCAAAGAGCAGATGCTGCCACCAAAGCGGCTATGAGAAAAGACATGGGTTTAGATTTGTCCAAGTCTGAACAATTCATTTTGTACCTCAAAGATTTGTCGCCCGTTATTATTAGTTCCGATATTAAACCACAATACCAAGGCATAGGCATGACTATTGGACAAAGCACCTGTATGCTTAAGCTGCCATATTTAAGAACGAGCTATCAAAGTAAGCGTGCCGTTTCAGAAATGTTGTCAGAAGCTTTTTTAGGGTCAGTAGTATTGGCTTTTTTTTCAATGGGTGTTGCCTTAATACTTGGTATTGGTTTAGGGGTTTTGTCTGCCTTAAATCCTGGTCGATGGCTTGATCGCATCAATTTGGCTTTTGCAACCCTGGGCGTTTCTTTGCCCTCTTTTTTTATAGCGGTTATTATTGCTTGGTTGTTTGGCTTTGTTTGGCATCGCTATACTGGCTTGCCCATGACTGGTAGCTTGTTCGAATTGGATGCCTTAACTGGAGAAAAACATTTGGCTTTGCATCATATCATATTGCCTTCTCTCGCTTTGGGCATAAGACCTTTGTCTATCATATTGCAATTAACCCGAAGCAATTTAATTGAAGTGATGCAGCAAGATTATATCAGAACAGCTCGCGCTAAGGGCTTATCTGAATTTCAAGTGGTTTGGCGACATGGTTTGCGCAATGCTGTTAATCCTGTAGTGACAGCTGCCAGTGGATGGTTTGCCAGTTTATTAGCAGGTGCTTTCTTTATAGAATATATTTTTGCTTGGAAAGGTTTGGGTAAAGTGTGTATCGATGCCTTGCAACAAAGTGACTTGCCTGTAGTGATGGGTGCGGTCTTATTAATTGCCTGTATATTTATTGTGGTCAATGTTGTGGTTGATCTTTTATATGGTGTCTTAGATCCTCGAGTTAGAAAAAGCTAATGCGTATATATATAATAGGTATGCCAGGAACCGGAAAGTCGCATTTTGGAAAAATGTTGGCGAAGGCTATGCACTTATCATTTATTGATACCGACGAGCAAGTTGAACAAGTAACGCAATTAAGTATAAGACAACTGATAGAACAAAAAGGCGAGAAAGCATTCAGAACCATTGAATCAGAAGTCTTACTTAAAACTGCTGCGAATGCTCATTGTGTGATTGCAACTGGTGGTGGTACGCCTGTCTATAATAACCAAATACAATGGATGAAAAACCATGGCATTGTGGTGTGGATTGATACAGATTTGAGTCTAATTGCGAAGAGAATTGCACAAAACATTACGCGCAGACCGCTTTTTATGGGCTTAGAAGAGCCTCAAATTGCCCAAAAACTGAGTGAAATCTACACTTTGAGAAAAAAAATTTATAAAAATGCAGATGTTTTTTTGACCGTTAAAACTTTGCACAACACTTCGTTAACGCCTGTAATTCAGCGAATTGTAAAATTGTCTAAGCGTTCAAAATGAGTAAATGTGAATTGTGTGTGAATATTTTTTTCAAAAAACTATGTGCCACCGCTTGATTTTACTAAACTTTGAAATACTTTTGACCTCAAGATTAAACAAACCATATAAACATTTATTAATTATTTAAATTATGAACAAATCAGATCTAATCAGCAAAATGGCTAACGACGCCAAAGTTACCAAGTCTCAAGCTCAAGCAGCTTTGAACTCTTTCATCACTGCAACTACAGGTGCTTTGAAAAAAGGTGACAAATTAATCCTTGTAGGTTTCGGTACTTTCTCTGTAACAAAGAGAGCTGCTAGAACAGGCCGTAACCCAAGAACTGGTAAAGAAATCAAAATCGCTGCTAAGAAAGTAGTTAAATTCAAAGCAGGTGCTGACTTATCAAGCAAAGTAAAGTAATTCTTTTACACAGAACTATTAACTCTAAATCCCCTTGCACTGCGAGGGGATTTTTTTTATTTTTGTGCTATGAGCAAACGCCCATTACATATAGATTTTTACAGACATGTGGCGCAAACCTCAGACAATCCTCTTGGGATTGCTATTCAAAATGCTAGTGGCGTTTATCTTCACGCAGAAGATAAAACTTACATCGATTGTATTTCTGGAATATCCGTAAGTGCACTGGGGCACAGTCATCCAAGTATTGTTGCAGCCATTCAGCAACAGTTAAATAAACATCTGCACTTAATGGTGTATGGTGAATTGATACAAGATCAACAAGTTGAATTAGCCACTACTTTGTCGGCTATGTTGCCGGAGTCTTTACAATCAGTCTACTTTGTCAATTCAGGCAGTGAGGCCATAGAAGGCGCTATGAAATTGGCAAAGCGTTATACCAAACGATCTAAATTTGTAGCTCAAAAATTGGCTTATCATGGGTCCACTCAAGGCGCATTAAGTCTAATGAGTGATGCCTATTTTAGCCAAGCATTTGCCCCTTTATTGCCAGGTATAGATTTTATCGAACAGAATCAAATCGATCAAATTGAGGCATTGATAACCAAGGAAACAGCAGCCGTTTTTATAGAACCTGTTATGGGCGAAAAGGGTTATGTGCCATGTTCTACAGACTATTTATTTGCCTTAAGAAAACGCTGTAATGAAACAGGTACTTTATTGGTGTTTGATGAAATTCAAACAGCCTATGGTAGAACTGGCGAGTGGTTTGCTTTTAAGACTTACGGTGTTGTGCCTGATGTATTGGTCTTGGCAAAAAGTTTTGGTGGCGGTTTGCCTTTAGGGGCTTTTATCACTTCAAAAGACATCATGGATTGCTTAAAAGACCATCCTGTGTTGGGGCATATTACCACATTTGGAGGGCACCCATTGAGTTGTGCTGCCGCTTTGGCTGCTATTAAAGTCTTGCAAAATGAGCCGCATATTGAGCAAGTAAATGCTAAATCCAATTTATTTAGAGACTTATTGAAGCATCCTAAAATTATCAGAATTGATGGCATGGGTCTGATGTTAGCCTTACAATTTGAACAAGCTTCATTCTGTAGAAAGGTGATCGACCAATGTGTGCAAAATGGCTTATTGATTGATTGGTTTTTGTATGCTGAAGATAAAATCAGATTAGCACCACCTTTGATTGTTTCCATCGAACAAATTCACGAAATTGCACATACCATTTTAAAAAGTATAGACGAATGCCTATAAAATTTATGAAACATTTTAGATCACTCTTAATATTGAGCGCAGCGCTTATGTTAAGCATCTTACTCTTTACAGGATGTAAAAAAAACAAACAAGAATTATTAGACACCATAGTATCTGCAGAAGATAATTCAACCATTGAAAATGAGTTCATTTCTTTATTTGATTTGGGGGATGATTTTTCGACCAATGACAGACGCACAAGAGCGGGTTCAACCATCTTGCCAAGCGGCGCAGTTGTTACTTTCACTGACAGTAGTTTCACTGATGGTGATGGGGTAGAATGCAGTATTGATTTTGGCCCTTTAAAAACCTCTGCACCTAAGGGAGTGTTTTGTCAGGATGGCCGTTTTAGAGCAGGTAAATTGCATTTATCTTTGAGTAAGCGATATGCATTAGACAGCGCAGTGCTATCGATTTCAGCCAATGATTCAGATAATTATTATGCTGGCAATGATGGTTACAACATGACGCAATTGTCTGGAACAATTAACATTACCAGATTGAGCCAAAGCAGTGTGAAGATTGATGTGAGCAATGCCAAAGCTAAAAATGATAGAGGGACTGTTTACTGGCAAAGTAGTCGTGTAATTACCAAAACACTTGACAATGGTCCTGGTATTTTAGGCGATCAATTTGAAGTAACTGGTTCTGCCTCTGGAACCAATCGCAATAACGAAGCTTTTACCGTTACTATTGATGAAGCCTTGCTTAAAAAAGTAGAGATGGGATGTGCAAGAACTTTTGTTAAAGGCAAAATCACTTTAACTAATACCAGTTCAGGCAAAACCATTAAAATCGATTACGATCCATACAACAATCTAAATTGTGATTTAGTTGCTAAGGCCACTATCAATGGTAAAGAATATTTCTATTCTGTGCGTTAACACAATAAGTAATACACAGCCTTGTTTAAAAAAATCTCAGGTATTTTACTTGAGATTTTTTTTTGTTTTAAACTTAATTGTAATTTTCAATCGGAATGAGAAGGCACACGATCAACATAGCATGGATACTTGTATTTGTATTGCTCCATGCTTGTCAATCCGAAGGGGAAAGGGCAAGTGAAGCAGCTGAAAAAAAGATTGGGTTTTATGAAAACCCCAAAGCATTTAAATCGTTTAGTAAACATTTTGCAGATAGTATAGATGATTGTTTTAAAAGTGATTTTGATGGCACCGTTTTAGTCTACAAACAAGGCAAGTTGTTTAAACGCGCATACGGTAAAATAGGTTTGAGAAAGTCGCCTAAAATGCGAGTAGATGATTTATTTCAATTGGCTTCTGTTTCAAAAACCATTACGGCAGTTGCCCTGATGCAGTTGGTGGAAAAAGGGCAAATACAATTAGAAGATACCATACAAAAATTTTTGCCAAAGTTTCCATACAAAGGCATTACTATTCGCCAATTGCTCAGCCATCGCAGTGGTTTGTCTAACTACATGTACGAAACCGAATACTATTGGAAAGATTCCAATCGCTATATGCAGAACAAAGATTTATTGACCTTCATACAAACGCAAAAACCAAGGCCATACAATTATCCAAATGCTTGCTTTAGTTATTGTAATACCAATTTTGCGTTGTTGCCATTGATCATTGAAAAGGTATCAGGGAAAGCCTTTCACGATTATGCATTTGAGTATATTTTTAAACCCGCTGGCATGAGGCAAACCTTTTTTTTAGGGCATCAACCAAATTATATTCATTCAAGGGTTTTGATTGGTCGTTATGATCAATACGAATACAATACGCCCTACTATAGCGATGCCATTTTGGGCGATAAAAGTGTTTACAGTAATGTAGAAGACATGTTGATGTTTCACTTGGCGTTGTCAGAAGGACGCTTGTTAAAGCCATCAACTATGGCCTTAATGTTTACGCCAAGTTTTCCATACTATCCTAATGGGATGAGCTACGGATTAGGTTTTAGATTAAACAAGATGCCTAGCGGTTTGTGGCAATACCACAACGGCTGGTGGAGAGGTTTTTGGACAGCCTTTTGGAATAGATTTGACAAGCAAATTTGTGTGGTTGTTTTAACCAACAGCAAACACAGCAGTCACATCAATAAAAGAGCCTTGGCAGAATTGGTCTACACAGGACAATAAGTTTTCATTTTTTGTTTGATAATCTAAACTTGAAGTTGTTATATTTGTAAGACGATAAGACAAATGATTTCTATTTTTTAATGATGACACAACGCTAACCTATTCAGTTTTCTACTACTGAAGTCTTAACCCATATTCTATTTTACTCAACATTTTTTCATGACAGATACGAACAAACACTTGAATGATTCAGCTATTGATGCTCACGATCAAGCCTTGCAAAACCAATTGGTTTCACTCGAAAAAAAAGGTGATTCAGATGAGCAGGATGAATTTTTAGAAGCCGACGAAGACAAAAAAGACCATACCGATTACTCTGGTTTTTCAAAGTCTGACTTTGTTCAAAAAGCAGAACAGTTAATGTCTGTACCTAACATTACTGAAGCCCATGATGCCTTCAAAAAAATCAGGGTTTTGTTTGATGATATGGTAAAGGCAGAACGCGCTGACTTGTTAAAAGCATGGGCGGAAGCAGGGAATGATGTAAGAGCCTTTAAACCACCGGTAGATGAACTTAAGGATCAATTCTACAAGCATTACACCAAGTTCTTGGAACGTCGAGCGGATGAAAAAAAGCGTGCTGAAGAAGAAAAGCAAAAAAACTATTTGGCCAAAAAAGCCATCATAGAACAATTAAAGCAATTGTCTGATGCGGATGAGACAGAAGCCGTATTTGCGCAAGTATTAGAATTACAAAAACAATGGCGTCAAATTCGCACCGTGCCAAAAGAATTCATGAATGAATTGTGGGAGAACTACCGTTTATACCTCGATAAGTTTTACGACAATCATGCCATCAACAATGAATTAAAAGAAAAAGACCGTCAAAAAAATCTTGAGATTAAAATTGAGTTGATCAAGAAGGTAGATGCTTTAGGTGCAGAGAAATCCATTAAGAAAGCCCATATTCTTTTGAACAAATACCATGAGGATTTTAAAAATACTGGGCCTGTAACAGGTAAAGAAGTTGCCGAAGATATTTGGAAGCGTTTTAAGGAAGCTTCAGATAAAGTCTTGAATGAAAAACGTCAAGCTTTAGAGTTGATAAAAGCCAAACGCCAAGACAATTTTGAACTTAAAAAAGTGATTTGTGAAAAGGCAGAGTTGTTGGGTCAAATGAACTTTACTTCACCAAAACAATGGAAAGAGAAACAAGATGAAATGGCCGCTTTATTTGCTGAATGGAAAGGCATAGGGCCTGTTCCTGAGAGTGTCAATGATCAAATTTGGAAACGTTTCAGAGAAGCTCAAAATGTTTTCAATCAAAATAAACGCAAGTTTTTTGATGGCCTTAACAACAGCAAAGATGCCAATCTAAAAGCTAAATTAGCCTTGTGCGAACAAGCAGAAGCGTTAAGCAGCAATACCCAATACGATTCAACTTCTAAACAGTTAATCGCATTGCAAGAGCGTTGGAAAACCATTGGGCCAGTGCCAGAAAGTCAAAACGAACTGGTATGGGCGCGTTTCAGAGCGGCTTGTGATTCGTTTTTCAAACGACGCGATGAGTTTTACAAAGGCCGTCAGCAAGAAGAAAAAGTGAATCAAGGTTTAAAAACAGAATTGATTGCTAAAGTTCAAGCCTTATTAGACGAAGAGGATGCCCAAAAAGCATTCGAAGCGTTAAAGGGCTTACAACAAGCCTGGATGTCAATTGGTTTCGTGCCGATGAAAGTCAAGAATGATTTGCAAACCCAATACAGCAAAGCTGTAGATGCTATCTATAAAAAACACAAGGCCACAGCGGATGCCAATAAAACCTCTCGTTTTAAAGAGCATTTAGAGTTATTGTCTGCGGCCCCTAACGCAGCGGATAAACTTAAACAAGAAGAACGCGCGGTTCAAGATAAAATAAGAGCCATCAAAGAGGATTGTGAGACTTTGAAAAACAATATTGAGTTTTTTGCCAAGTCTAAAAATGCAGATGCGCTTAAAAAACAAATTGAACAAAAGATTGAATCTGCCAACGCGCAAATAAAGAAATTGAATGAGGAACTATCTATGATCAGAGCTTTTAGACAACCTAAAGCTTAAGATTGTATGCGTTTGTTCAATCGCTTTCAATATGCGTTTAACTATCTGATTTATTTTTTTTCAGCTGGCACTGCTCATGCTGTGCACTCACCATTTGTATACCAATTGGTTCAGCAAGTGATCAGGGTGCGCAAACAAAAACCGTATTACCATCTGATTGAATTGATTCGATCAAAAATGTTAAAAAGCAAGGCCATGATTGCTATGCAAGGCTTAGGTGCTGCTGCTCAATCCGGACAAAAACCTTTAAGTGAAATAGTAAGAAATAGTTCCAAATCGTCTAAATACGCCGAATTGTTAGAGCGTATGTGTACCTATTTTCAACCCGAATATGTAATTGAAATTGGCAGT
>Ga0255137_1000082_pt1 | contig 26495 bp, 26 predicted proteins | sample Law_Atlam_RepC_8_FD_188548 | JGI IMG/M metagenome (GOLD analysis project Ga0255137, IMG submission 188548) | Freshwater microbial communities from St. Lawrence River, New York, United States - Law_Atlam_RepC_8d | ecosystem: Environmental > Aquatic > Freshwater > River | place: USA: New York... | reverse complement strand
GCCGTCGGCAGACACGGAAGAACCGTCGGCAGACACGGAAGAACCGTCACTAGACAATGTAGACTTAGAAAATGGGTTACCAGAGCCAACATACACCTTAAGAGTTTTTCGATTCAGATGTGTATCACGATTATATCTCTTCTTAGAGTTTTCATATTGTCCTCGTTGTGTTCTTAATTTATATTTTTTTCTAGAAGCATTCCGTTTTAACTTTATTTTGTTCAATCTGTTTTTAGAAAGTTTCATATATATATACTTTAAGAAAAGTATTTATTTCGTATTTATTTTATAAACTTATATTAATATGACTGGTAATAACAGAGATTATTGTAAAAATGCCACTTCACCTATAAATATATCAATGAGCGGTATTATGGGTCCATGTGTTTTAAAATGTGATTACAATTATGATTATGGAACATATTCTCCAAATATCACTAATTCAAGATCCTATTTATCCTTAAACTATTCCGGAAAGACAAATCCAGTAAAATATAACGACGAACAATATAATGTTACTGAAGTAAGAATCTATCGTCCATCGCTACACCAATATAAAGGTAATACTGCCGACGGAGAAATTCTTATTATTCATAATGGTCCTGGTAAAAATTTAATTGTTTCAGTTCCGTTCATAATAGGAGGAAAAACAGACAAAGGGTCCGTTCAGTTAGCTACACTATTAAGTGAAGCCGCGCTAAGAACACCAAATGCGAATGAATCTGTCACCGTGTCAATGGGCAATTTTTCATTAAATAATTTCTTACCGAATAAAAAAGGATATTTTTCTTATACTGGAACATTACCATATGGAACATGTAACGGGTATTATTCCTATGTTGTTTATAACATAGATGACGCGTTAAATATCAATTTGGAAATATTAGCAAAATTAAATAAAATCATTAGCAAAACAACGGCTTCTATAAAGGATAATAATTTTTTCTACAATAAAAACGGCGCCAACTCGAAGGGGCAAGATGATAATATATATATAGATTGTCAACCAGTTAATGAGGAGGGACAATTATTGGTCCAAGAAGGAACATCTGTTCAAACAGCTACTAAATCCTCTGGCCCAACTATTGAAGCAGTAGACGATGGTTATCAAATGCTAGAGGGTTTATTGATAGGAGCAATATTAGTATATGGACTAGTATTTGTGTTTAAGAGAATGCGAAGGAGTTCTTTAGACGCGAAATAACAATCGCAGTAGCCATAATAAATTTTATATAATATGTTTCAAGTAATCATTCGATATAAATGATTACTTGTTTATGAGAATGTTTAGGTTAAATGTGAATGTTTAGGTGAATGAATATGAAAATGCTTAGACAACCGATGTAGTATCTTGTACATCCATAGCATCATGAATATCGTCACTCATTGGGTTGTATTGAAGATTGCTGGGTCCAGCAGTTTCTACTAAAGGAGCCATTTGTTTTACAACCTCTTCCTCTAAAGTTACTGGAAATTGATTAAACGCGCTAAAATGGCCACTCTTCTTTAATTCAGTGGGCAAATATCTTTCAATCGCAAGAGAACCGGAAGAATGGCTGGATCGGCGAATCAATTCATAAGCGGCAAAAAGTCCAACTACTCCAATAATAGGATGTGTACGAGAAAAAACATAGAATGCCAATAATATGACAGCGATATTACCGTAAATATTATCTATTAAATTGGCAACACCAGAAGGTGTTTGAATATTGAAAACGCTGTATAAAATTAAAACAGCAAGTAGAGCAAGGTGATGATAATTACTCTTTTTAAACAAATTTTGGTAAGATTCCATATATCATATTATTATATTTTTTATTTTTATAATACCATTCTAAATATTTTAGAACCGCGTAAATCTTCGCAATCGCCACAATCTTCGTAGTCGCCACAATCTTCGCAATCGCCACAATCTTCGATGTAATATTAATATAAAATTGAATTAGATATAAAATCATTAAATACAATAACAGACTACTATCATGGCATACTTGGGTAAAAAAGGCTATTCGATTTTAAAATCAAATTTAACTACAAAAGAGCAACAATTTATTCGAGATGAGCTCACTGTAAAAGCATATATCCCTAAATCTCCAGTTCAACCGGAACCATTTTCCATTTATCGCGAATCGCCTAATAAATTTTATGTTCCTAGATATTTCGGCGTAGACACATTTGGCGATTTTACTGAAAACAAAATTCCACACGGAGATAATATTGACATTAAATTCACTGGTGATTTGAGAGAATATCAAATAAATATAGTTGATAAATACATTAATTTTGTAAAAGACAGTGGTGGTGGTTTATTAGATGTTGATCCGGGCAAAGGTAAAACAGTAATGGGTTTGTATATTATCGCCAAATTAAAGAAGAAGACACTTGTTATTGTTCATAAATCGTTTCTATTAAATCAGTGGATAGAGCGAATTCAGCAATTCTTACCTAGTGCGAGAGTTGGAAAAATTCAAGGTCAAATTATTGATATTGAAAACAAAGATATTGTAATTGGAATGTTACAATCCCTCTCTCAAAAGGAATATCCAGAGAATTTGTTTGATAGCTTCGGTCTCACTATATATGACGAAACACATCATTTGGGCGCAGAGGTATTTAGTCGATGCATGATGAAAACGATTACTAACTATACATTGGGACTATCTGGAACGATGCAAAGAAAGGACGGGCTTACCAAGGTATTTAAAATGTTTTTAGGAGATATCATTCACAAGGAAAAGACGGATACAACGGAACATAAAGTAATTGTAAAGGCGATTCATTATAAAGTGGACGATGAGGATTTTAATGAAATCAAATATGATTATCGTGGGAATCCTCTATATAGCACGATGATTTCCAAGTTGTGTAGCTATAACCACCGATCCGAGTTTATTTTAAAAGTACTAGAAACCGAATTACGCAATAATAATGAACAACAAATTATGATTTTAGCACATAATAAATCATTAATTACCTATTTACATCAAGCAATTGAACATCGAAATATAGCTACGGTTGGCTATTATATTGGTGGGATGAAGGAAGCAGATTTGAAAATAAGCGAAGGTAAAAAGGTTATTATAGCTACTTATGCGATGGCATCCGAAGGATTAGATATCAAAACATTGACAACATTGATAATGGCATCTCCAAAAACGGATGTTTGTCAATCGATTGGTAGAATTTTAAGAACGAAGCATACATCGCCGCTTGTAGTAGACATCATTGATAAGCACGATATTTTTGAAAATCAATGGCATAAAAGGAGACAATATTATATGAAACAAAAATATAATATCATTTCGACGGACAATACGGGCTATTTTAAAAACACATGGACTACTGTGTATGACCCAAACAAAAGTGAAGAAAGTATTAAAAAAATAAAGAAAACAGAAGAGCCGTTGAAGGGTGTTTGCCTAATTAAGTTATAATTTCACTGCGAATAATCTAATCTAACCCATATAATTTATTTAAACGCTCTTATTGTAAGGAGCAGAATCACCAAGATGTTTCCAAGAATTCATACAAGTATTGGTCGGTGTAAATGGTACTGGATTAGCTAATGCGGATTCGTTGGAACTTAACATAATACCTCCGGCAGAATAGCCAGGTGTGCTGGCAACATTAGATAGGTATTGGCTATAACCACCGCGTTGCATATGTTTCTTCGAATGGCGACGCTTCTTGCTAGAATGGGATCTTCTCTTTTTGCTGTAGTGAGACATTCTCTTTTTGCTCGAATGGGATCTTCTCTTTTTGCTAGCGCGCTTTCTGCCTTTACCACCAGATTGCTTAGATGCGTCCATATTTGTGTCGGATGATATACCTTTACTATCATACTTGGTGAATTCAGCCAAATGAACAGACCCTCCGGAATTAACTCCAGAAGAGGATGCCAAATTTTGGCTAGCGGCGAATCCGTAACCATTACCACCTCTGTATTTTTTACTCATTCGATTCTTTCGACTCATTTTACCATGACCTCTCCTTTTTCCACCAGTCTTTACAACTTGATATAGACCTTTCTGTTGTAATGCCAACTCACTATTTACAGAACCACCACATCCACTGACCGCGCCAACTTTGCTAGAAAACCCGGGGTTGGGAAAATGGGCATTTTGTGAATTAACTAATCCAGCTGATTGAACTAAAGACATTACTATATATATACCTCTTATAAAAAAGAAATTTGTTAAAAATAAAAATATGAAAAATAAGTTTTATATTTTTACTTGGTATAATTATTATTATATTTGGCATAATTTTAATTAGTGTATATTTTGCGACTACGATATTTTGCTAATATGATTATAGAACGCCGAGTCGATAAATATGGCAATAAGCATGGGAAATTGCCAGCTATTATAAAACCCGGCGTAGGTGGTGTCTTTAAAAAAGATAGTTCTAATAAAAATGTAACCAGTTCCAATGGTGGCAATGAGTAAACAAAGTACTATGATAGACTCCAATAAGCTTCTAGATCGCATAAATAAATACTGTATTATATATAATATACATTAAAAATATTAGGATTCATTCTTCTCAATTTCTTTGAAATTTTTTGCGGATAGGGGATGAATAATTATTTGGTTTGCTTAATTTTGTTACCGATAACGATTTTTTAGCGTCGAGTATTTGCCTAGATATAATATTTCCTTGAATAGCAACTTTTAATGGAACATATTTATCGAATTTTTTATTGTACATACATTCCATCTTAACGCATTTATCTAAATTGACAAATTTATCATCGTTTATATTTTCAAATTCATCATCGTCATCACTTTCCTCTAAAGCGTCCAAATTTTCATTTTCTTTTATTTTTCTAAACAATCGATTCATCATAACACTTGTTTTATAATCTGGTATAGCAGCAATATCAAAAAACTCTAGATTGTTTCCACTAATGTTTCCGCTATTATTACTGCTTCTCACATACAAGTGATACACATCATTTTGTATATCTGGTCTAACTGAGAATATTTTATTTTCGTTTTCATCCACATCAGTAGACTTATACAATGTTGAGTTATATAAATTTGTTTTACCATTAAAGTCACGATTTTGTATAGAATATATTTCATATGGCAATTGTTTGGCACAAGCTATGGCATTCTCAAACGACGATTCAATAATTGGCAAACCAAAACATATTCCTCGGTTTGTTATAATCGTCTGTTTCAAATCGTGTTCAAATATATTTCGCAATAATCCCAATTTATATTGTTCATCATTGAATTCCACATTTTTTCCTTTGTAATAATGAATATTTTCAATCGAATAAAATTTCTTCTCATTCATAGTAAATAATGTACCATAAAAAATTGTCCCAAGTACCATTTTTTTATCAAACACTTGTGGTACTATATACATGTCTTTAATTGATTTATCTGCGCCTTGATTAAGCTCTATAAAGATACACACCTTTTTATCTTCAAAATAGGTGAACCAAGCCAAATGTTTCTTGCCCTTTGGAATTAAAAAATACATTTCACTGAAAACTTTCTTATGGATATTTTCATAAGAAAGTTTTAAATCTGGTAATCGTCTTAACAAATCATCTCTATTATTATATGATAGCTTCATACTATGTATAGAATAATGTCAAGTCATAGCTTTAAACCCTTTACATTGATAGTATGGATTAGTGTAACGGATTAGTACTGTAACGGATTAGTGTAACGTAGTAGCGTAACGGATTATTAGTAAGAAGAATAACTGCTAGATGAAAATGAACCACCCATTAATGTATCACCAGTCAATAGGCCACCCATATCATTCACATTTGGAACAGACTGTGTGCTAGGCACGGGCATAGATGTATTTAAAGACGAAGTTAGTCCATTCGTTTTTTTACTTTCACTTAATTCTTTCAAGTAATTTTTTAATTCATTTTTCATACTAATGCTTTCAGATTTTGAGACATCCGATTTCACATTATCATTTATATTTGTATACTCTGGTTCTGAAATGCGATGATGTATTGTTGTGTCCTTCATAGTATCAAATAATGCTTCATATTGTTTCTGGGGTTTATTTACTAAATCTTTTACTTTTGGAATAGTCAAATTTGTTTTAAAAAATGTAAACAAATAATGAACCAATACTATTAATATTAAAGATATAATACTCATTTGAATAATCCATGGAAGCATCTTATATATTTATTTATAAAGTTTTAATAGCGATAAAAACGTAATCAAATCTTCTTTTATTGATTCTGTAATTTCATTTTCATTTGTTTCAAAGTAGACTCTCTTATTATTTTCCAATATTAGTGTCAACAAACTAGTAGGGGTCAATTTGTATTTTTTTAGTTCCATCTTCTTATATGTATACTCTAGCGGCAAATAAAAGATTTCCTTTCGATTCTTTTCGTCGCTTTGTAAATTAAGTGAAATCTCTTGGCTAAATTGAACCCGTTCATAGTCGCGATTTTCGATTAATTTATATATTTTATTGTTTACGATTTCAAAGACGCCTTCATCTGTATCAAAATGTAAAATTTCACATTTATTTTGATAGTAATCTACCAAACATTTTGTATCTGTAATTTTTGTATCCAAATTTTTTAGTTCGCTAGTGGTCGCACCTAATGAATTATATTTACACATAGGGTAGATTAGCATTATTATATATTTATATATTAGCATAAACCATTTAAACCGATTCCACAAAAGATTATTAGTTATGACAGATATAGTACTAGTAGAAAAGACGGGCGAATTAAAGTCCAGTAAATATGTAGCTGGCAAAGATGAATTGTATAAGAAATGTAAATTCAAGAAGGATGAGAACTTCGAATTAAGGCATACATGGACTACTAAGAAGGACAAGTATTCGTTTAAATCAGTCTCATTATATGCCCGTGATAGTGGAAAGGCAAATACTGAAAATAAATATGATTTTCCGCCACCGATTGACAGTATTTTGTATTTCGGATGTATTGCTTTAGTCGCACAAAATGGAAGTGGTGAGTATGTTAACTTGTCTGTAGAAGAATGGGAGAAATTTTATGAAGATTTGTTTGGTGGATTTGAAAATTTGGCTGATACTGCTGTAGAGGATGAAAATGAAGAGGACGAATTGGCAAATATTCCGGCAGAAATGAAAACGAAATCTGGATATTTGAAAGACGGTTTTGTCGTGGATGACAATGAAGGTGAAAATAGTCATAGCGCTTCTAATGAAGAGGACGAGTGGGAGGATGATGACACATCGGAATTAGAGTTTGAGGAATACTGTTACAGCGACGAGAATTAAACTCTTGGAAATTTACTGAAATAAAATATAGATTTATTAAATTTTGATTATTCAAATGTAATAAATTATGTAAACAATTTTTCCTTTTCTTTTTTATCGGTCTATTATATAAAATGGCGTGTTCAATTAGTTGTATGATATCCGCTGTTTTCTTAATAGGTATGATATACTTTTACAATGCGACAGACAAAAGTGGTATTACTAAGCGATACAAAGAAATACTGTCCCCCGAGTTACAAGAGCGTTACGAAAGAATTACTAATGAGAGAATGACTATTAGTTACCATGGATATGGATTAGGAGTGTTAATTTCTCTCGTCATTATATTTTACAATCTAAAACTTAAGGGAGTTAAAATGAATACATTTTCTTTGGTATGTACGGTTATGGCAACTGCCTTTTTAACAAATTATTTTTATTACATGTTATCTCCAAAGTCGGATTGGATGTTGAATCATATGGACAATCAAGAAGAAGTAAAAGCATGGCTTCAAATGTATAGAGGGATGCAGTATAATTATCATATGGGAATGGCTCTAGGAATAATCGCAGTAGGTGTATTGGCATATGCGTTTAGATGTTAACTACATAAATAGTCAGTGTATAACACGATATAAAATAATGTAACTGAATTGCGAATGATATAATGATAATAGATATGATTTATCATTATATAAAAAAATTGATTAAAAGAAATACATCAATAACTATAGTAATAAGCGGAATATGCACAAAATCGAGAATTCAGACGAGTTTAGACAAAATGTTGTGGCCAAGTTAACCACTATATTGGATGATGAAACGGTCTCTTCTAATTTAGAAAAGGGTATATTTAATTATAGTTTAGAACACGCCGAAAAGTTAAATGTAGTAAAAAAATGGGATAATAGTTATTTTGTTAAGATTTATTTGGATAGGTTGCGAACTATTTACATTAATTTAAAGCACGATGGCATTAAACAATCCATGAAAGATAAAACAATTAAAGCTCATACATTGGCATTCATGTCTCATCAAGAAATGAGACCGGATAAATGGAACGATCTTATCCAAGATAAGAAGATTCGAGATGAAAATAAATATGAGCCAAAATTGGAAGCATCTACTGATAATTTCAAGTGCTGGAAGTGTAAGTCCAAAAAGTGTACTTATTATCAGTTACAAACGCGTTCTGCGGATGAGCCTATGACAACATTTGTAAACTGCTTAGATTGTGGTAATAGATGGAAGTGTTAAATTAGCATATCATAATGAACCAAAAAATAAAATAAAATAAAAATAAAATATATATCATGCAAACCAATTGTAATTACAAATATAATATCTATAGAATAATAATTTTGACCTTTATAATAACCGCATTATGGGATGTTGTGCTTAGAACACTATCATTATATAATCCTATACCAAGTGTAAAAGCTTTTTTTCCATTTATACAATATTTGGAACCTTATTTTATGAAACATACTCTGTTAGCTGCGGCATTAATTGCTGGGTTTGTTGGCGCCACTACTCAAGTAATTATATTGTATTTTATGGCCCTTCCTACTCGTAATAGTTCATTGAAATATATAATTCAATTTTTGATATGGTCGTTTATAGTCAGTGCTCTTTATGGATTTGTAATGAAGGCGAGTAAATTATTTCCATATTTAGAGAAATATTATTACGAACCGTTAGGTTTATTCAAAAGTTTATATCACGATGGTACTTCCGGCCTAATCGTTCAAATTACACTATTATTTTTGCTAAATTATATATAAATGTCATCATGTACATTAGATGAAATAAAGGAAATGTTAGTTGTACTAAATAAAAATATCGAAAAAATGAATGATAAACTAGATATACTTTGTAATAATAGTAAACTCAATGAGGAAGTGTTTAGTGAATGTAAGAAAATGGGTTCTCATATTGATTTTATTGAAAGCGTTTATGATAATATGAAACATCCTCTTAATTATTTATGTGGAACGATAAATACTATTTCTAATAACGCCAACAGCAACAACAAGACAATATGTAACGAATCCGCATAAAAAGGAATGAAATGTGACAACAATAAAAAATAGTAGCAATGTTATTATTTTTTATTTTGTGTTATTAAGCCGTCGGCAGACATGGCAGACTACACTAATATTTCTAGGTCTCTTAGATGCCAATATTCTGATGCGCCATTCGGCAATGGTCTTCGAATAATGACTGGGATTTTCTTTTCTTCAAGCTCTTTTAATGCGATTAAATATCCATCTATCATGTTAGGCGTTATCGGTATGAGTGGCTTGGCTCCATTATTTATTTGCTTTGCGCGTTGTCCCAATATTCTTGTCTTCTCATATTTTGTTAACATTGGAATAGTCTTATGTAAATCATCAACAATAATATTGTCCTTGTTTCGCTGAACCTTTGCTAAATTATAAATTTCATCATAATTATGTGAAATCGATTCGGGGTGTTGCTCTAATATATAATTTTCTCTCAATTCTCTGTCAAATTTTTGTAAATAGTCGTCTTCTTGATCTTCGTCTGCGTCAGATTCATAGTCAGAATCATTTTTTTCAAATACATCTGGAATATTCAATTTTACAACTGGCAATGCTTCAATTTGTCTTGAAGATTTTTTAACATTTGAAGTCTTCTTTTTGCTTGTTATACTTGATTTTTCATCAACGCTAATATCATCATTATCCGAATTACCCGCACTTTCATTTTCATCATTATCAGTTTCTACTTCACTTTCTTCGACCACATCATCTTCCGCATCATCGTCAGCATCTTCCTCTTCACTATATTCACCAACTTCATCTACATCGTCTGTTTTTGTCGCCTTTTTCGTATCGACCTTACTATTAATATTATCTGTTTTTGTATTTACTTGTGGAAATGTAGGTTTACTTGTTTGTTTATTTTCATCCACTGAACTTTCATCGTCACTCATATTTTCAATATCTGATTGTTCTAAATCGCTCATTCTTATAATAATATATTATTTTTACTTTTAAATAACATCAATTTTATTTAAAAAAATAATATATTATATTTATCCGTACTATTTTATAAGCACTATTTTTATCAGCATCATTTTATAAGCATCATTATCATTTTATAAGGTCGGTCACCACATGTAACTTTAATTATTCTTTTCCGTTTTCCAAGCAGTATCACATTTAGCACATAAATATATATACAACTTATTCGTGTCATCATAACGAATATAAATAACCTCTCTATCTCCACCATCGTGATTACTAGTACATTCGCTGTTTGGGCATTTGATTGTATTAATTCTAGGCAATGTAGGATCTAACTTGGTATATTCATTAATAATATGGTTATATTTCTGCTCACTTCTTTTTAACTGGCTCTTTGAAACACAAATATTGTTTTTTGTAAGTTCTGTGTCTTCATTACCACAATTTCTACAATAATATATCAACGAATTTTCATCCTCCGCGGAGATTCTGATATAATACATATTGTCGCATTTATCGCAAAAGTGCATCTTCTTGAATACTATATATATTATTTTATTATTTATTTCATTTCAATTTTATATTAAATAACAGTGTTTACTATTTTACTATTACTATTTTTACTCTTTGATTTCTAAAAATTTAGTATATGTTTTTTCCCAATTTATGTGTATAGTCATACTATAAATATTTGTTTTAACCATTTCACTGGTCTCTGTACGCTTCTCCTCTAAAATCGCGAGTATGCCAGATCGATTCTTTTTAAACTCCGATTTCATTTCATTTTCAAACATATCATTAAATGGCGCAATCGACCATCCAGAATCTTTGGATAAAATACTATTTACAGAAAAATCAATATTTTTAAAAGCGATGATTTTGTTATATTTTATCATATCGGGATGATTTTCAGTGAAACCGGGTTCGTGTAATAATGGCATTTTATCCATAATGCTCACAATAGTCAATAATATAGTTCTTATACTTTGACAACCAGTCCACTGATCACCGCGCCACGTATTTAAAATAGATAAGCATATTTTGCCCGACCGATACATGTTTGGATGAAATCTGGTCATACCATCATTTGTTTTAAACTCCATCTTTGGAGGTTTATGTGGGTAATCACATGGAAATGTAACTTCAAAAAAATAATTTCCGCCGAAATACAATGTATCTTTTGGTCCACAAATATATACGTATCCCTTTAATATATTGCTTTCGTCGTGCTTATAATATATTCCTTCCGTATCTAACGGATTTTTAATCATTTCTTTTACATCTTTTAATAAACGCTTTATCGTCTCTTTTGTTATAACAATCGGTTCATTCGCATCCATTTTTACACTATTTACTAATTCAGACATATGTTAGACTATTACTATATATATCGATAGGTTTATGTCGTTTTTATGTAATATGTATTTTTGCTAGGTGAATTTGCTGTATTTGGTAGACGACAAATATATAATTATGTAGTTCAATACTTCCTATTTATTTATTTGACTTTTGTATGGATATTTTAGAAACAAAATCTGATATTTTATCGCCGATATTTTTATTATTCATATATGATTAATAAAATTTCCTATTTAAAGGGATTAAATTATAAAAAATTGACCTAAAAATAAAATGTTTATATATAACATATTATATCAAAAATGAAACAATCATTTGATTCTTATTTAAATTCGTGTTATTCACAAAAGGGTGAAGGTCATACCCATACTAGAATCGGTGATAATGCTTTATCTATTAAAGGAGGTTCATATACAATACCCAATTTGAATGAATTCTATTCCAAATATGTAAAGCATGTTTTTCAAGACGGCAAGTTTGAGTTTCTTACTGAAAAGCAGCATATAGAAAAAGGACCTATCTTGGTTGATTTTGATTTCCGATATGAAACGACTATTGAGCGTAAACAGCATAGTGACACGCATATCAATGATATGGTCGATTTATATTTTCAAGAAATCAAAGAAATACTGAATATTCCGACCAACACGACAATTCCGGTATTTATATTCGAAAAGGAAAATGTGAATATGTTGGACAAGATTACCAAGGACGGTGTCCATATGATTATCGGTATTCAAATGGATAGAACATTACAAATTATTCTACGAAATCGCATCTCGAACAAACTCAAAGACATATGGTCTGATTTGCCTTTACAGAATTCGTGGGATGAAGTGTTGGATGAAGGTATCACAAAGGGTACTACCAACTGGCAATTATATGGTTCTAGAAAACCAGGTAATGAATGCTATTTGCTGAAATACCATTACACTCTTGAATTGGATGGAAATGCGGATTGGTGTCTAAATATTCACGATGTTAAAAAATTCGACTTGAAACAAAATTTCCCATTGTTAACGGCGCAATATAAAGACCATGCGGAATTTGAAATGCTCGATAGCATTCGTGATGAATACGAGGATACGAAAAACTCGAAGCGTAGTAAGCCGAAGAATAAACTTAAGATCGTTGATAAGAATCGCAACTTTGATATTAATGAAATTACATCTCGTGATATGCTCGACGATGCGATTGAACATTTCTTGGATGAAATCGAAACCAAGGATTATTATATCAAAGAAACGCACCAATATACCATGTGTTTGACAGAGAATTTCTACAATCCGTATGATAAATGGATTCGTGTTGGATGGGCTCTTAAAAATACACATGACAGCTTGTTTCTCACATGGATCGCATTCAGCGCTCAGTCGGAGAAATTTGAATTTGATAAAATTCCAGAATATTATGAAAAATGGCGTAAGTTTGATAGGTGTAATGACGACGGACTCACATTTCGTTCTATTATGTACTGGGCAAAGAATGATAATTATGCGAAATACAAAGAAGTGCGCGAAGAAACAATCGACTACTTCGTAGATAAGACAATTGAAAACCCGACTGATTTTGATTTCGCTCTAGTGTTATATCACATGTATAAGGATGATTATACATGCGTCTCTATTAAAAAGGACATTTGGTATATTTATAATAACCATCGATGGGAGGAAAACGAAGGTGGAACAAGTCTGCGTATGTCGATTTCAAAGGATTTGTTTGACATTTATTTCGCCAAGATGAATAAAATTCAACAACATTTTAAAAGTGGAACTGTAGATTCGTCGAGTGAAAAGTATGACATATTAGCTAAACAAGCTAAGAAATTGGGCGACATGTCTAAAAATTTAAAACAGCGCGGTGTGAAAGATAACATTATGCGTGAGGCGAAGGAGATCTTCTATGACAACACATTTATGGATAAGGTGGACGCGAACCCCAAATTGTTGTGTTTCAATAATGGTGTGCTTGATTTTGAAAATAAGGTGTTTCGCAAAGGAAAGCCAGATGATTATTTATCAAAGTCTACCAATATTAGCTATGTGAAGCTCGACCTTATTAAGCACAAGACGATTATAGACGAAATCAATGACTTTATGCACAAGCTATTCCCAGAGCAAGAATTGCGCGATTATATGTGGCAACATTTGGCATCCACACTCATTGGTGAGAATAATGATCAGACATTTAACATTTATAACGGTAATGGTAGTAACGGTAAATCGAAACTAGTGGAATTAATGGCATCATGCTTAGGTGATTACAAGGCCACGGTTCCAATTACTCTGATTACAGCAAAGCGTAATACAATTGGCAGTACTTCGTCTGAGGTCGTTCAACTTAAAGGTGTTCGTTACGCGGTTATGCAAGAACCGTCAAAAGGCGATCGTTTGAATGAAGGTATTATGAAAGAAATTACTGGTGGTGATCCATTACAAGGACGTGCGTTATTCAAAGACAGTATCACATTTATTCCGCAATTTAAGTTGGTTGTATGTACCAATACATTGCTTGATGTAAACAGCAATGATGAGGGTACTTGGCGAAGATTGTGTGTTTGCGAATTTAAATCCAAGTTTTGTGTCAAGGAGGAATTTGACGACGATCGCGAGTATCAGTTTGAAATTGATAAGAAGTTGGGTGAAAAATATATTCAATGGTGCCCAATCTTCATGTCTATGCTTGTTGAAAAGGCGTATATTACTGGAGGATTAGTTAAAATCTGTGACGCGGTTAAAGCTAGCAGTTCTAATTATAGAAACACGCAAGATTATTATAGCGAATTCGTATCTGATAAGGTCAAGAAATGTGTTGGTGGTAAAATTAAGGAGACCAGTCTATACGAGGTATTTAAGGTATGGTTTCAATTACATCATGGTAAAAATGTTCCGAAGGGTCGTGATTTATTTGAATTCATGAATAAAAAGTTTGGAAAAAAGCAGCGAGGTGTATGGGCAAATGTGTCTATTATATATGACGATTTCGACCCATCATTGGATGAAAATGAGGATGAATGAATAAATTTGGATTGATTAAATAAATTTGGATTGATTGAATTATATTAATTTGGATTGAATTAATTATATTAATTTGGATGAGTTACGATTACATTAATTTCAAAAATAATTTACTGTTATAATAAATAAATTATTTTTCTATTTTATTCTCCTACATTTTCGAATACAAATAAACCCATTTTGTATTACTAGTTAGCCATCCGTACACACCTCTTATAAATTCTATAATGTAATTCGCAACGGTTGGGTATAAAGCCAATGCTATAATTAGTACCCATAGATTTTTTTCTCTATATTTTTGTTTGAATACAACACCCAAAATTATCATGATGATTAGATACTTGTAGTATTTTGTAAAAATATTCACCCACCAACTAACCCATCCATTTTGCTCATTTTCGTAGTATGTTTTTCTATCAGAAATCTCGATTGTATGTACCTTATTTTCTATAATTTGTTTCAATTTCATGTTTTGTATTGATAACATCTTATATAAATCCGCAGTGTTTTTGGCACTTTGTAATTGAGATTCGTATAGTCCATATAATTGATTTAATTCTGTTATCATTTTTTGTTGTTTCTCCATCATTATTCTACGCTCGTTTAATGCCGTCTGACGGTATCTATCTAGCTCCAAATCCAAATTCTTGTTTGCTGTATTGTTTTTAATATCATTTTGCTGTTGAATATAAGAGTCTAAAAAACTATTTACAGTGTCACTTGTCTTACTCATCATTTTATTAAATTTTGCTACATCTATCAACTCTCCTAATTTATCAGCAGTAACGCAACTGCCCTCTGGTGATGATTGTGATTTCGCATTTTGCTGTGCTTTATAATTAGGATCAAATTTACCCACGTTTGCCATATACTAATATATCAAAATATTTAAAACTTGGCATAATTAGAGCTATTTTCACTATAACCATCAACAATGCTATTATTATCCTTAAATATCTTTACATTAAAATCACATTTGCCAAATGAATTTTGTAGGCATCGTTCACCAACAAATCCCTCGGACTGACTCTGGCTATCCATGAATGTTGGTGTAACACATTGTTTATTTGTGGCGTCCCAAACAGTGCCAAATGTATTTCCACTAGGACAGCATGCTTCGCCTACACACGATGGTATAATTGTCTCCGCTTTCTTGGGTTGATCAGCATCATTACCCGTATTCTGTATATTTACACCAGTTGGATCGAATGGAAAGTTATACTCAGAAAAATTCATGTTGTCGCGACGCATGATATCAATTACTTGTAACGACACTACAACAATGGCAATGGCAATAATAACAGATATAATTACCATCGCTATATTTTGAGGGATAAGTTCTTGCTTCATTAAAATTCCTAAAATTAGGATTGGGACACAGAAATATACAATTGTTTTCATCACTTTTGACTGTGTTTCATATTTGTCGCTGTAATAAGTGTTGATTTCGGCCATTCTTAATTTATTGTATCTGGCATTTTGTAATACAGATAAGTTGTTTTTGGCATTTGCTAATTCATTCTCTACGATATCGCCTACTACCAATTCATTTACTAAACTATTTCTTGAAACAGCTATATTTGATTGCGCAGTTGTATAATTATTACTTAATGATGTGTATAAACTGGTTTTTAATTGTTGTAGCTCTTGAATCTTTTGTAACATTTGATTTTGCTTATCTACATTTGGATTTTGTTGAACACTTAGTGCTTCTAAATCAGCGTAAATACTTTGAATTTGTTTATCTATTTGACTAATTGTTTGTATTGTTTGATCCGAACTACTATTTGTATCCGATACTGGCATTTGATTAACCATACTATATATAATCAATAGAGATTATTATATATAATAATATTTGTTCAATTTATTTACTCGACTAATTGTGTAAACAAATGAATGTGTATTTATTTCATGACATTCATGGCTCCTACTGTGACTCCTAGTGCTACCATGCTCCATAATATATACTTTTTATTGTAACTTAACATTTGAAGATTTGAATCTTCGGCCATTGCGTCATTTTGAGGTACTGCTTCCTTGCCAACCCTTATTTCTTTGTATGTACTTTCGTATTTATTTAGTTTGCTTTTAAGTGAATTATATTCACCCAATAATCTCTCATTTAACTTGACATCCTCTTTGCTCAAGTCAACTATTTTCTGATATATTTTATCTAACAAAGCGTTCAGTTTGTCATATTGTATTTTAATAAGCTGAGTATCCCTAGCTGAAATAGTACCAAGACCACATGTTGTATTCATATCAATAAAACCGGCATTCGCATAACCATCAATATCATTCTGTTGAGAGAAATTCACTTGTTTACTACAGCTGTTATTATTATTTACCTTAATATTTCTTATATATAAATCTCCGCCTGTATATTGTCTATTTCCTTTTGGCCACATGTTCGCATTTTTTATCCAATAATTATTGCCACTTATGTAAAATCCAGCAGCACCCGGTGTGGCTAAGCATTTTTGTTTTACTTGTTCAAGAGATAAACCAGAACCGGATGTAATGTCATTGCCATATGAATTGTATCCAGATAATAATTGAAAATCGTTACCATATCCAGTAATCATATTAGACGGATACTGTTTCTTTGTTAAATCATCGGTTATATAATAGGTTTGTCCAAGATTAGCGTTACTGGCGCCAGTTGTTTGATATGTGGCAAACCCGTTATATCCGGGAACCCATGTAGGTGGACTCCAATTCCACCACCACCACCAACCACCTCTCCTCGATTGAACAGACCTTCCGGGTTGAACAACGCCCATTTGACCCGTTCCAGGCACATTTGGACATAACTGGGCATTTAATGGATTGCCGCCACCATTAATATAACAATTGCCTCTACCACCACCATTATTTGGTCCCATTTGAAATACATTTGAACCCATATCTTCTGCTCTTTTAGCACACGCGTCTATTGTAGTGGATCCTAAATCTGATTGGAATGTTCCAGCAGTCTGAGAACATTGAACGTATTTTCTATTGGCAGTTGGAGCCGGATTTGTTATATATATATTTTGCCCAGCAGAAGTACACGATTGATTAAGAATTGTATCGGTTCCTTTTACCAATGAAATTCCTCCTTGAATATTTATCATTTTTCCTTCTGGCGCATTCGCAATAGATGATTGCCCGTCGTCGGGTTTTATAGTTTGAGCACTAGCCCAATTTAAAGGACATCCATTCTTGCCTTGCATAGAATTAGCCATTTGTGGATTCGGTAAATGTTTCCAGACACCTCTGTCTGTAACATATCCAACTGCTCCACCGGCATCTTTTAAATATGTATTCGCAAAACGATTATTGTTTCTATTGCTTGCTGTTATATATCCTCTTGACTCTTCTATCAATGTTTTAATAGCTTGATTATATTCTTGTAATTGTCTGTCATATGTTGTTTGCAATTCTTTTAATTCCTTATAATCAGCCCTATTTTTAATAGATATTTCTCCATTCTCACTGTTACCAGCAGAATAGGTGTTTGTATTACCACCAGATGTGTAATTATTTGTCATAACATCAAATCCTTCTTGTTTATCTAAAGATGATTCATTATTCTTTTCTAGGGGGTTTTTATTGTTTACATATAATTTTCCCTTTTTTACTACTTTTGACATTATTATTATATTAGTATAATAAAAAATTATAGTAATATTTCCAATGTAATTGTACTAATCATACTAATCTTGGACAAATACAGTTAGTTATTTTTAACATTTTGTTTTATTTTTAAAATGGTTCGGGTATTGCTGATGATACATAGTGCCAAGATTTTCTAACATATTCCTTGCTTTCACTATAGTATTGCTTTCCAATTATTATGATCCAAATACCTATAAATATGTATGCCAATATAGATATATCGTATATTTCTCTCGAGTAAATATGATAAGCAACATAAAATGAAATAATAGCGAGTAGTAACCATAGGCCATATATAGTATAGTTAGATGTCTGTTGTATGTTACTATCTTCTTCACCAGCGGTTTGATCAGGTTCTCTCATGAGTTTGTTTATTTCGTTTCTATCCGATTGTAATTTATAGAGTAAATCATTTAATTCATTCCTATTCGCACTTATTTCTCCAACTATTATTTGTTTTGTCTTATCTAACACTATTCCAGCTGCTTGTGCTTTTTGTGTTAATGCGGTTATTTCTTCTTGAGTGTTCTTCATGTCTTTCAATATTTTCTCTCCATCATCGCTACCCATTCGCGTAGTTCCATTTGGTGCTAAAGATGATATTACGCCATCAGTAGCGGGCCACGAAGAAGTTGTTCCTCCTTTTACCATACCATAACATACGTTTTTATTCATCGTATTCGGGCCAAGATATACTACACTCGAATAGGCGTTGCTTTCATCTTGTATTGCCTTTAGTTTACAATCAGTTAAATTATCGGTTGTTCCTAAAATCTTCCATTTGTTATAGTCATTAGACGACACAAATATATTAACTTGATCGGCCCAGTTTCCACCAGTATTCTTGCGGTTATTAATTTCTGTTTGTAACAAATTATTGTATTGATTTTGAAGAGCATTATATTGATTTATTTTCATTTGTAACACTTTACTTAAAATTCTTGCTTCTAATAATGTCTCGTATTTGGTTGGATTGTCTTGTATTATTTTGTCGGTTACAGACATTTAGTGTATATATAATTTGTTAGAAATTAAATATACCTTATTCTAATTCTAATTCTAATTCTAATTCTAATTCCAATAGTTTATTGTGGTTTGTCGGTGGCGGCATGTTTACTTTTGTACTTCTTTATCATATTGTGTATAATATTATATGTGTATTCTATGGTTCCTAAGAATATCGCTCCTCCTATTATTACAATATGTTCTGTCTTTGTCAACTGTAAATCATAATATAGCATTCCACATAATATAAAACCGATTATCATAATAATAAGCAACTTTAATTGTAGCTTATACCACTCTAATTCTTCATCAAATAGTCCTTCTGATGTCAATGCCGTTCTCTTTAAATGTGTCGCTTCCTCCTTTAATTTCTCATTTTCTATTTTTAAATTAGAGATTTCAATATTTTGCTGGCGTACTTCTTGTTGAGATTCCTCTATTGCCGAGTCCATACTGTTTTTTAATATGAATCCATCCGAATCTATTTTATTTACAACTGTTCTCACATGTTGAATTTCATCTGCTGCGGTTGGATTAGATGGATCTTTCAAATAAGATACATAATCTGTAACAAAATTTTCTAAAATGAAAAAAAATCGTTGGTTTAATTCTTCTATTTTTGTTTTTGTTTTACTTAATATATCCATTATATTTATTACTGAGAACATATTCTGTAGTAATCCGTTGTAATTGCTGTTTTACTTGGGCGAATTATCTTACATATTTGTCCGGGTCGCATTCCTATCGCTTGAGCTACTGGATCATATCTAGATATTTCTGGCAATTCTGTATCGTTTACTATATTGTATCGCTTTTTCATAGTTTTAACTTCTTCGTCGTTTAATATGGTATGCTTTGGCACATACTTGTGTTCCAATATATTAAATTGAAGTCTGTCTATGTTATAAATAATGATGAATATTCCATCTTGTTCCCATATTTGCGATAATATATTTATCATAGATTCATTTGGCTCTTGTTTGATTACGAGAATCAATGTGTCATTCTTTGTCAATACTTGCTCTAAATTGTACAAATCATCAATGTAATCGTTAATATTCTCTCTTCTCAATGTTTTTGCTAAATGATATTTTACATATACCTTTTTATTTTCACCAACAGTTCTAGATGACATCATCATATCCAATTGCTTATTATTGTACATTACATGTACTTCATTCACGCTAAATTCTTCATAATCCTTTATATCAAAATCTTGCTGATACAATAACTTCAACAAGTTTTGTCTTGATTTAAATACGGTTGATATAGTTCCACTAGACTGTGCCATTCTTCTTATTTATAATACAAAATTATATTTTTATTTTATTTCAATTTTATATTATAATTATGCCAATTTAATTGTTTTGCGTTCCTCTTCTGGTTCTTTATTTTCTTTTTTATTTTCCGCGCCTTTTCCATCTTTACCCGCGTCTTTATCTGAATCTGTATTTATGATCAGTTCAATACCATCGTCTCTCTTTGGTTTTGATTTTTCAATCATTTTTCCAATATTTTCTATGTCATTTACATCATTGGTCTCTATGTTAATTGTATCGCCAATTTGTAGTGGGGGGTTGCTACTACTATTGCTATTGCTACTTTGAATAGATGTTTGATTTGGCATGATAACAACTGGATTTGGAGAATCCAATACTATAACTCTACTTGGTTCTTGCTGTATATATTGTTGCGGTGGTGATGTATCTGGACTTTGTGGGTAGTATGCGGGTGATCCGGGAGCATATGGTGGCGTGTTTGGATTATAAGCTGGTGATCCGGGCGCAAACTGAGGCGAATTGGGCGCGTATGGTGGCGTATTAGGATTGTAAGCTGGCGATCCGGGCGCAAACTGAGGTGATCCGGGCGCATGTGGTGGCGTATTGGGATTATACGCGGGTGATCCCGGCGCAATCATTGGTGATGTCGGGCTAATTGGATTATATGCTGGCGACTCTTCTTGTACATAATTCGAGACCAATTGATTACCCAATACGAATAATTTCCCTTTATCATCCCGTCTTATAGCATCTAAACTTATACTCCAATTATTTGGCTCTTGATTATTAGTTAATTCTTCTATCATTACAGTTGGCATGATAGGCGTCTTATCATTGTATAATAATGTAGCAGCATTCCATCCAGCTGGATGTCTATTTGGCAATTGTCCGTCGTTTTCACCAACAAACCATACCTCAGTCGCCTCTCCTTTATTATTCAAGATAATTGATTTATATGCTTCACCACGCTCTTCATCGTAACTATAATATGCCCATCCATATGCTTCCGGTTCCAAGACAGCAGCTTCTTTTGGTTGCTCAGATGGTTCATTCAATTTGCTTGGTTCTGTCATGTCAATTCTTGGCCCTTCACGCACAAGATTCGACCTATTCTTCATTTCATTCGTAATTGCCATTTTTAATCCACCATCCACATTTATTAAACTATCGTCTTGTTGTAATTTTAAGATATTATTCGAATATGCCATACTTGTTAATTGGTCGATATTATCTTCAGTGATGAGTCTCATTTGAATATTCATCGCTTGTAATTCTTGAATTAATAATTTAAACGCATACGGTATTCTCAATATACTAAATTGCCTTCCATATTTCGATACATTTTCAATATTTAAATTCTTATCTATCGTCGTGTTGAATTTAATCGGTCCATCTGCCATCGGACTTAAAAACAGATTTTGACTGTTGTTATAAATTGCCAATGTTCCAGAATTATTACAAACGGCCATATAATATTCATCTCCTCGAACCAACATGGATTCTTGTAAAAATCGGGATGCTCCGTGAGCAATTACACCATCGCGCTCCATTTCTCCTATTCTTAGACCACCATCATTCGCTCTGCCACCAACTGTTTGACGAGTTAACATTTCAATTGGACCTCTCGCACGATAATTAATCTTATCCTTTACCATGTGTTTCAAACGCATATAATAGGTTGGGCCGATAAATATATCCGCTTGAAGTTGCTCTCCAGTCATTCCGTTATACAATGTTTGATTACCACTCGAATTATATCCGTTTTCTGTTAATATCTTTCCGAACAATTCATGTTTTGATCCCTTGTTAATAAAGGCCGTACAATCGCCATGACCGCCAAGATTAACACACGCTTTACCCATTAAAGTTTCCACTAATTGGCCAATAGTCATTCTTGATGGTAACGCATGTGGGTTAATTATAATATCGGGTCTTATTCCGTCTTCTGTAAATGGCATATTTTCCTCAGGAATAACTAATCCAACCGTCCCCTTTTGACCACATCGACTACAGAATTTGTCTCCAATTGCTGGAACTCGTTCTTCACGAATTCTTACTTTCGCCAATCGAAATCCAGTTTCATCTTCCGTCATAAATGTCTTGTCTACAAACCCCAATTGACCTTTCTTGGGATACACAGAGTCATCAATACTAATATTTGGATTCGCGGTGTTTGTCTGAACCTTTCCAATGACCGCCTTTTTATCGTCCATTTCAGTATTTTCCTTTATTAGACCATATTTATCCAATACACTATAATCATATCCATACTTTTTACCTTCCACCGTCGCATCCTCTATATTTTGAAAATGAGAATCTACTGTGGTATCTCCTACCTTTGAACTTTCCTCACGCGTTTCATACATGTTATAATATGTCGTTCTGAACATACCACGCTTTAAAGATCCTTCATTAAATAATATAGAATCTTCTACATTGTAACCACCATAAACCATAATAGCTACAATAACATTTTCGCCATATGGATGTTCCTCATTATTAATATACTGTAAATATCTACTTTTAATGAGTGGCATTTGTCCATAATTTAAGACCACACCCATTTTATCTATTCTTGAAAAGAAATTGGAATGATATAGTGATACGGCTTGTTTCGCTTGACCGCAAAAAAACAAATCTCTTGGTAATTGATTATTTTCGGGGAATACGATTTGGTTCCCCATTACTCCTAACATTAGTGACGGATGAATTTCAACATGTGTATATGGTTTCGTTTCGTCAAAGTCATATTCCGTTGATATTAATGCCGTTTCCTCTTCTGCCGTATCTAGGTAATCAATTATACCTTCTGTGTTTTCCAATTTACTAAAATCATCGGTGTCATACAAATCCTCTATTTTATAAATATTACACGAATTTACATCATAGTTTTCATCCTTCTTCTTAGCAAACCCGCTAATTAAATTCGACCAACTAAATGTATTGTTGGTTATTTTCTCCCAGACTTCCTTTCGCTTAATACTTGCCTTCTTCTTTTCATCAACATAAAAAACGGGTCTACATAATCGTCCAGAGTCTGTAAACACGATCAACTCGTTCTTCTTGATATTCCAACTTACACTCGTATATAGAGGCAATAAGCCATTACGCTTGTATTTTTTTACCAATCGAATAGTTTCTTGCGGTGTTGTGATTACGCCAATCCAGCTACCATTTACAAAGACTTTCGTAGAACTAAATAAATATTGATTACTGCATTCCTCTAATAATTTCATTTTACAAATACTTCGCATGAATTTCATCATTGGATAACTAGAGCATCCACTCGTAATATGCGTTGATATTGCCATGTGCTTATGAAATCCGACATTTCCACCATCTGGTGTATCTACCGGATCAATGATACCCCACTGCGATCCATGTAATAAACGCGGTTTAACAACTTTCGCACTCGAATCCATTGGTAAATTAATTTTCCTTAAATGAGAGAGAAAGCTATTATACGAAAGCCTATTTAAATCTTGAACCGCGCCAATCCTTTTGGTGTGCTCTTCGGAGCCCCAATTACCTTTAAATGCCTTTTTAAACCCGGTTTCCAATACTCGTTCATTGAAGATTCGTTCGTAGTTATTTGTGATTAAATCCTTGAATGATTCGTTTTGATAAATTGTTTTCGACTTTTTCAAGTTGTATTCACTATCTAACCTCAATTTAATATTATCTTGCTGAAGCTTGAAATATTCCTTGAATAAATCGTATAACAACATACCGGGCACTTCTACGCGCTTGAATTTAAAACTATCTCTATCCGTAGGTGCTTCTAATTTGGTAAAGACCAATAGTAAACTATTCACAATATATCCCAACGAATACGCCTTTTGTTGGAAATTCAATTCGCCAATATTTGGTAAGAAATAGTTCATTAGTATATCTAACACATAGCTAGTTGTATGGCCCTTTGTAAATGTTTTAATATATTCGAGTGCAGTTTCTTGTGTGAAAATCTTGCCGGCATCGTGAATCGACGGAATAAATAAATCTATCATAGAACTGTTTGCTTCCAAATCTAATAAACAATATTCGATAATTTCCTTGTCAGATATTACACCCAATGCTCTAAATACAATAAATAATGGAATTGGTTTTCTTACATTTGGAATGTTTACCACAATTTGATTGTTTGAGTATTGCTTTGTAGGGGCGACGATTCTTACGGATAAAGTTCTTTCCGGTTTGGAAGCGTCTTCGGATACAGTTCGTATATCCGCACCATGACTATATATTTCATTGTAATCTTCTCTGATATAAAGCATATTGTCTGCGAATTTTTCTTGACTGATGATAACCTTCTCCTTTCCATCTATAATAAAATAACCGCCGTAATCATTGCGGCATTCCCCCATATTGTAACGAACCTCACGATTTAATCCATTCAATATACATAAATCTGACTGAAGCATAATCGGAAATCTGCCTATGTTATACTCGATTCTTGAAATTTACCTTCTTCGTCCATAATTTTAAATTCCACATCCAAGTCGTAATGAATCGAAATACCATATGTCATGTTTCTGAGTCTCGCTTCATTTGGATACATGAAGTGTTCACGATTATCGTCATATATTACTGGTTTTCCATAGTATATTTTCGATCCGTCTTTACCACCTAAATATAATTCACATCTGTATTTGAATTCCTTTGTTTCTGAATCTTGTTCTTTTTGTAGTACAATTGGATTTTTCTCTCTGAACACGCTTTTCATACCAGTTCTAAAAAAGTCATTGTAAGAATCTATGTGATGCTTCACTAATACTTGTGGATTGTCGTTAAAAAAATTTTCAATTATGTTCCAAGTCGCATTGTTGTATTTAATGCTCATATATATTATATCATAAATATATTTTTTTATAATCTAATCCTTAACATATAATTATTATGTGTAATAATAATTATAATAATTTTATCGGTGGATATTTACATGTATACCATATGGTTTTGATGTTTCTCTTGCTCATGAGCTACTACAAGTGTAGAATTTTGTTTTATCATAAATAATCCTAGTACTAAAAAGTAGAATAACAATGGGAAAAATACTAAAAACCAAGATATAGCCGAAAAACCATTTTTACATAATGAATCCAAAACAATGGTTATGAATAGTAAATACACTAACTTAATAATGTAAATTAAAAACAAATTCTCAACGGGGCATTCGAACTCTCCCATACAAAATCTCTTGTTGTTACCCCAATTTGAAAATATCATGATTAAAAGCGTGGATACACTTATAAGAAAATATATCATAGCGGGTGTGCATAGTTTTTTAATAGTGCTCAACATTATGATATATTTGGAGAAAAAAATATATCATATCTCATAATATGTATGTGTCTAACAATGGATTATATCGATTGTATAGATCGTATAAATTGTCTAGATGGATTATTTTTATGCGCTCAATACTTGATTATTCGCATTGATATATAACTGTTTCACATCCGGAGCCATCGATTGTGCGATCGATGTAGATGAACTATCACTATTACTAAATGGCTGAGTGGTTGGGTAAGGATTTTGACTTAGTGGCTGTTGTTTTCCAGTCAAATCAAAATAACCACCATTTATTCCGTATTGCGCTCCTCTTCCTAAATTTACAATCTCTTGGAAAAACCCACCTTTTTGACCTTTATGACCCTTTCTTTTGTTGCCACCATTCATGGGTGGGTTCATTATAAAGTCGTCTTTAGTTGAACGCGCCAATTCAGTTCCACCTACTGCGATTCCATTTGGACTATATGCGAAAAAATTGGGAGTAGGTGTAACACAATTACCTCCTTGCCAAGGATAACCAACTGGTCCGGCAGCCGGACTAGAAACCATACCACCTTTCATTTTTTTTACACTAGTATTACCACCAGTCATCGCAAGTGCGCGACTACGAGCAAGAGCAAGACTGCGACTACGAGCAATAC
>Ga0255137_1000067_pt1 | contig 28381 bp, 27 predicted proteins | sample Law_Atlam_RepC_8_FD_188548 | JGI IMG/M metagenome (GOLD analysis project Ga0255137, IMG submission 188548) | Freshwater microbial communities from St. Lawrence River, New York, United States - Law_Atlam_RepC_8d | ecosystem: Environmental > Aquatic > Freshwater > River | place: USA: New York... | reverse complement strand
GCCCTGGACTTGTTCGTCGAAAAGGGCTTTGCTGCCACCCGCGTGGAAGAGGTCGCGGCCCGTGCGGGCGTGTCCAAAGGCACGCTGTTTTTGTACTTCCCAAGCAAAGAAGACCTGTTCAAGGCCGTGGTGCGCGAAAACGTGGTGGCCCCCGTGGCCCAAGGCGCTGCCGAAGTGGCGCAGTTTCAGGGCAGCACCGGAGAGTTGCTTGAATGGATGATGTTGCAGTGGTGGCGTCGATATGGGGCCACCAAGGCGTCCGGCATTTCCAAACTGGTCATGAGCGAGGCCAGCAACTTTCCTGACCTGGCGATTTTTTTCCGCAACGAAGTGATTGAACCGGCCCATGCCTTGGTGCGCAACGCATTGCAGCGTGGCATTGACCGGGGTGAGTTCCGGGCCATGAACGTCGATCTGGTCTTGCACTCGGTCATGGCACCGCTCTTGTTTTTGGTGATGTGGAAGCATTCCATGGGGCCGTGCTGCCCCAGCCATGAACAAATTGACCCCGAAGCCTTCATAACGCAGCACGCCCGCCTGATGGCGCGCGGGCTGTCCCCTGCCTGATATTCAACAGATTTCTGCCACCAACACCATGAAAAAATCGACCTTCTGGATTTTGACGGCCGTGGCCGCTGCGGCCTTGGTCGCGGGCGGTGCGCGTTGGCTGAGCCAACGCCAGCCTGCCAGCAACGCCGCCAAAACGAGCGCGCCAGCTGCCCCTGTCATTGAGTTGAGCGCCAGCGATGTGGTTCAGGTTCAAAACATGGACATGGTGCTGGGCCTGCCCGTTTCGGGCACGCTCAAGGCCAGCCAAAGCGCCATGGTCAAGGCCCGCGTGGTGGGTGAGCTGCTGGAGCTGACCGTTCGTGAAGGCGACGTGGTCAAGGCCGGCCAGGTGATCGCCCGCATCGACCCCACCGAATACCAGGCCCGGGAGCGCCAAGCCAAGCAACAAGCCGACGCGGCATGGGCCCAGGTGGACATTGCACAAAAGCAGTACGACAACAACAAGGCCTTGGTGGACCAGGGCTTCATCTCGCAGACCGCCTTGCAAAACGCCATGGCCAGCCTGAACGGGGCCAAGGCGACCCACATGGCGGCGGTGGCGGCACTCGATGTGGCCCGCAAGGCGCTGGACGATGCGACCCTGCGTTCACCCATCAGCGGTCAGATTGCCCAGCGTCTGGCCCAACCCGGTGAGCGCATGGCGCTGGACGCCCGAATCGTCGAAGTGGTCAACCTCACGCAGCTGGAGCTGGAAGCGGCCCTGCCCGCCGCCGATGCGGGCCTGGTGCGCCAAGGCATGAAGGCCCAGCTCAAAATCGAGGGGCAGGACGAGGCCGTCACCGCCCAGGTCTTGCGCATCAACCCCGCAGCCCAAGCGGCCAGCCGCAGTGTGCTGGTGTACCTGGGCGTGCCCGGTCAGGAAGGCTTGCGGCAAGGCCTGTTTGCCGAAGGCTTGCTCGGCACACGCAGCGCCCGGGCGCTGGCCGTGCCCCTGTCGAGCGTGCGCACCGACAAGCCTCTGCCCTATGTGCAGGTGGTCGATGGCGATCGGGTGCGGCATGTGTCGGTACAAACCGGCACCCGCACCGAAAAAACCCAACAGAACATCACCCTGACCTGGGTCGAGGTGAAGGGGTTGAGTGAAGGCACCCAGGTGCTGATGGCCAGCGCAGGGGCGGTTCGCGAAGGCACCCAGGTGAAATTCACCGCTGGCGTGCGCTGAAAGAGGCCGACCATGTGGTTCACCCGCGTCAGCCTGAAAAACCCTGTCTTCGCCACCATGGTCATGTTGGCCTTGGTGGTGCTGGGCCTGTTCTCCTACCAGCGCCTGAAGGTGGACCAGTTCCCGAACATCGACTTTCCGGTGGTGGTGGTCAGCACCGAGTACCCCGGGGCCTCGCCCGAGATCGTGGAAAGCGAAGTCTCCAAAAAGATCGAAGAAGGCGTCAACTCGATCGCGGGCATCAGCGCCCTCACCTCCCGCAGTTACGAGAACCAGTCGGTGGTGGTCATCGAGTTCCAGTTGAACATCAATGGGCGCAAAGCGGCCGAAGACGTGCGCGAAAAAGTGGCGGCCATCCGCCCCAGCCTGCGCACCGAAGTCAAAGAACCCAAAGTGCTGCGCTTCGACCCATCCGCCCGCGCCATCTGGTCGCTGGCCGTGGTGCCGCAAGCGGTGCAAGGCCAAGCCCCCAGTGCGGTGGAGCTGACCAACTGGTCCGAGCAAGTGCTGAAAAAACGTCTGGAGAACGTTCGCGGCGTGGGCTCGGTCTCTTTGGTCGGTGGCACCCGACGCGAAATCAACCTGTACCTGCAACCCTCGGCCATGGAAGCGCTGGGCGTCACCGCAGACCAGGTGGTCAGCGCTGTGCGCAACGAGAACCAGGACTTGCCCGCGGGAGCGATCCGCTCGCTGGAGCAAGAGCGCATGGTTCAGATCGAATCGCGCATGAAGCGCCCCGAGGATTTTGAACGCATCATCGTGGCCCGCAAAGGCAGCACCCCGATACGCCTGTCGCAGGTGGCCCGGGTGCAAGACGGTGCCCAGGAGCTTGAAACGATGGCTTTGTACAACGGCCAGCGCACACTGCTGCTGACGGTGCAAAAAGCCCAGGACGAAAACACCATCGACGTGATCAATGGCTTGGTCAAAACCGTGGCCGAGATGCAAAACCAGACCCCCTCGGGCATCCGGCTCGAGCCGATCACCGATGGCTCCCGCCCCATCCGTGTGGCGGTGGACAACGTGCGGCGCACGCTCATCGAGGGGGCTGTGCTGACGGTGTTGATCGTTTTCCTGTTCCTCAACTCCTGGCGGTCCACCGTCATCACTGGGCTGACCTTGCCGATTTCGCTGATCGGCACCTTCATGTTCATGCAGATGTTCGGCTTCACCATCAACATGGTCACGCTGATGGCTTTGTCGCTGTGCGTGGGCTTGCTGATTGACGACGCCATCGTGGTGCGTGAGAACATCGTGCGGCATGTGCAAATGGGCAAGAACGCCTGGAACGCCTCGATGGATGGCACGCAAGAGATTGGCCTGGCCGTGCTGGCCACCACCTTGTCCATCGTGGCGGTGTTTTTGCCGATCGGCTTCATGGAGGGCATCATCGGCAAGTTCTTCCACGAGTTCGGCATCACCATCGTGGCGGCGGTCCTGATTTCGATGTTTGTCAGCTTCACGCTCGACCCCATGCTGTCGAGCATCTGGCACGACCCAAGCATCGAAGCGCATGGCCAGCGCCACGCCCCCGTCACTTTTTACGACAAGACCATCGGCCGGGTGACCAGCTGGTTTGACCGGGGCACCGACCAACTGGCCGAGGGTTACCAAAAAATTCTGGCCTGGTCGCTGGTGCACAAACGCAAAACCGTGCTGATGGCGGTGGGCATTTTTGCGCTGAGCATTTTCATGCTGCGTTTCGTAGGCACCGAGTTTGTGCCCAAGGCGGACTTTTCTGAAACCACCGTGAATTTCCAGACCCCCGTGGGCAGCTCACTGGAGGCCACCGAAGCCAAGGCCCGTCAGGTAGAAGCCATCATCCGCGAGTTGCCGGAAGTGCGTTACACCCTGGCCACGCTGAACACGGGCAATTCATTGGGCAAAAACAGCACCAGCATCTACATCCGCCTGGTCGACCGCAAGGACCGACAACGCAATGTGGACGAGATGTCGGGCGTGCTCCGCGAGCGTTTGAGCCAAGTACCGGGCATCACGGTCACGCACGTTGGCTTGCTGGACTCGGTGGGCGGCAACAAACAGGTCGAGTTTTCGCTACAAGGCCCCGACCAGCGCGAGCTGGAGCGACTGGCTTTGGGCGTGATGGACAAAGTGCGCAACATCCCCGGCCTGGTGGATCTGGACTCCAGCGTCAAAGCCAACAAACCCACCATCCGCGTGGAGGTGCTGCGCGACTCGGCGGCCGATCTGGGACTGGGCACCGCCCAGATCGCCAGGCCGTTGCGCACCTTGGTGGCCGGTCAGACGGTGGGCAACTGGCGGGCCCCCGACGACCAGACCTATGACGTGAACGTGCGCCTGGCCCCGGAAAGCCGCAACGCCACCCAAGACCTGGAGCGGCTGCCGTTTGCCGTGGCTGCCGGGCCTGATGGCAACCCGCGAGTGGTACGTCTGGGCCAGGTGGCGAAGATCAGCGAATCCACCGGGTCCAACCAGATCAACCGCCGCGACCTGACGCGTGAGGTGGCCATCAACGCCAACACCTATGGCCGCGCCGCAGGCGAAGTGTCCGCAGACATCCGCAAAATCATGGACGGTGTCAACCTGCCACCGGGCTACCGTTACCAATTTGGCGGTTCCACCAAAAACATGGCCGAGTCTTTTGGCTACGCCGTGTCGGCCCTGGCGATGGCGGTGATTTTCATCTACATGATTCTCGCCAGCCAGTTCAAGAGCTTCCTCCAGCCCCTGGCCCTGATGACGGCCTTGCCGCTGACCCTGATCGGCGTGGTGCTGGCCCTGATGGCTTTCCGCTCGACTTTGTCGATGTTCTCGATCATCGGGGTCATCATGCTGATGGGTCTGGTCACCAAAAACGCGATTTTGCTGGTGGATTTTGCGATCCGCGCCCGTGAAGACCAAACCGACCAGGACGGCCGCCGCATCCCAGGCATGGAGCGCAGCGCGGCCCTCCTGATGGCCGCCAAAGTCCGACTGCGCCCGATTTTGATGACCACCTTGGCCATGATTTTCGGCATGGTGCCGCTGGCTTTTGCCATGACCGAAGGCTCGGAACAACGCGCCCCCATGGGCCAGGCCGTGATCGGCGGGGTCATCACCTCGTCCTTGCTCACCCTCGTGGTTGTGCCCGTGGTGTACTGCTACATGGACGACCTGGCGCAATGGCTGCGCCGCAAAGCAGGCCTTGCCCCCGCCCGTCAGGGTCAGGACATCAGCCCCCCTTAAAATCCATGCATTTAGCGATAACCCCCTCAGGAGTACCCAAATGGATCTGAATCAAGCCCGATTCAACATGATCGAACAGCAAATCCGCCCTTGGGAAGTGCTGGACCCCCAAGTGCTGGAACTGCTCTCGATCGTGCGCCGTGAAGACTTTGTGCCCATGGCGCACAAAGCACTGGCCTTTGTCGACATGGAAATCCCGCTGGGTGCCGCGCCCAACCAGGTCATGCTGGCGCCCCGCGTTCAGGCACGCATGCTGCAAGACCTGGCGGTGAAAAAAACCGACAAAGCGCTGGACATCGGTACTGGCTCCGGCTTCATGGCCGCCTTGCTGGCGCATCAGGCCGCCAGCGTGCTGAGCCTGGAAATCGACGCCCATTTGGCCGCCCAAGCCCAAGCCAACCTGCAAAAAGCGGGCGTGACCAATGTGGTCGTGCGCACAGCCGATGGCAGCCAGGGCGCAGCGGCCGATGGCCCCTTTGATGTGATCGTGCTCAGCGGCTCGGTGGCCGAAGTGCCTGCCGCCTTGCTGCAGCAACTCGCCGTGGGTGGCCGTCTGGTCGCCATCGTGGGGGACGAGCCCATGATGCGTGCCACGCTGATCACCCGCACCAGCGAGAGCAGCTGGACGACCACAGAGCCCTGGGACAGCAACGCCCCTCGCCTGAGTGGTTTCCCCGAGCACTCACGCTTTCAATTCTGAACGGCCCGCCATGGAACAAATCTCCCCCGCACAGCTGACCGACTGGGCCAAAGACCAAACCCAACGCCCCGTTCTGCTGGACGTGCGTGAAGTCTGGGAGGTGCAAACCGCCAGCGCCAAAACCGATGCGCTGGACCTGGTGCACATGCCCATGCAAACCATTCCTGCACGCCTGGATGAGCTGGACAAATCCCGCCCCATCGCCTGCCTGTGCCACCACGGCGGCCGCAGCATGCAAGTGGCGGCTTTTTTGCAACAGCATGGCTTCCAGGTGGTGAACGTCTCGGGCGGCATCCACGCCTGGTCTGCCCAAGTCGACCCGACCATCCCGGTGTACTGAATCGACTGGCCTCGCTGAATTTTTGAAAGCTCTCCATGAAACTGCGCCTCTTGCCTTTGTCCCTTTCTCTGGCCGCTGCACTGGCAGGCACTGCCCAAGCCCAAAGCCTGGCTCAGCTTTATGAGGCAGCCAAAGGCCATGACGCTGCGTTCAAAGCCGCGCAATCGCAGTACCAGGCCAACCTGGCCAAAGCTGAGCAAGCCAAAGCCTTGCTGCGGCCGACTGCCGGACTGGGCGCCACTGTCAGTGAGAGCGACTTCGACAACCGAATCAACGCCGCTGGCGATGCCCGTTACGGCACCCGAACTGCCACACTCAGCGCCAGCCAGCCGCTGTACCGACCTGCCAATTGGATGGGCTACCAACAGGGCATGAAGCAAGTCGGCTTGGCCCAAGCTCAGCTGAAAGCAGCCGAGCAAGAACTGATCGTGCGTGTGAGCCAAGCCTACTTTGAGGTGCTCACCGCCCAAGAGAGCCTGGCTTTTGTCAAAGCCCAAAAATCAGCCGTGTCCGAGCAACTGGCTGCCGCCAAACGCAACTTTGAAGTCGGCACCTCGACCATCACCGACACCCGTGAGGCGCAGGCCCGCTTCGACCTCGTGACCGCTCAGGAAATTGCGGCCGAGAACGATTTGCGCGTCAAAAAGCTGGCACTGGACCAGTCCGTGGGCTTGCAAAATGCGCAGCCCGTGGCCCTCAAATCAGGTGCCAACCTCAGCCCCACCGTGATTGGGGATGCCGAGACTTGGGTCCAACAAGCCACAGCGCAAAGCCCCAGCATTGAACAGGCACGCATTGGACTGGAAGTGGCCCAACTCGAAACCGAAAAAGCCAAGGCCGGGCACATGCCCACACTGGATTTGACCGCATCCTATGGCGGTACACGGTTCCGTGGTGACGCATCTCCTTCCAGGGTCAACAACAACACGGGCACCATTGGCCTGAGCTTCAACCTGCCCCTGTACGCGGGTCACGCCACCCAAAACCGCATTCAGGAAACCGTCTCACTGGAAGAAAAAGCCCGCAACGACCTGGATGCCGCGCAGCGCTCGGTCGCCCAAGCCACCCGCACCGCCTTTTTCGGCGTGCAATCCGGCCTAGGCCAGGTCAAAGCCCTGGAAGCCGCCGAAGCCTCCAGCCAAAGCGCCTTGGACGCCAACAAGCTGGGTTACCAGGTCGGCGTACGCATCAATATCGATGTGCTCAACAGCCAAAGCCAACTCTTCCAGACCAAGCGCGATCTGGCCAAAGCCCGTTACGACGTCTTATTGGGTCAACTGAAGCTGCGTCAGGCGGCTGGGGTGCTCAAGGCGGAAGATGTTCAAACACTGAACAGTCTTTTTGGACAGTAAATTTTGCCGGCACACTCTGCGGCGCGGTTCAGCTTCGGCAAACGCGCCAGGCAGAATACCAGTTCAAAGTTTGAGGGGTATTTTTCCTGAGGCTGACTCAGGCCTTCCAGGGCAACAGTTGATGGCCATTTTCCTTGAGCACGGGTTGTGTTGCATTCATGCGCTCACCATCCAGGACGCGCTGGTATTTTTCCAGATACCCCTTCGCCATCGCCACATGGTTAAACATGGAAACCGCTCGTTGATGGCATTCACGGGGATCGAACTTCATCTCACGAACCGCCATAGCCAAGTCGGAAACGGAATCAGATAAATATCCGTGGTCAGACAACACGATCTCCGGGAGCGCGCCATAGGGGGTTGCAAACACCGGGTTGCCGAAATACAGGCTCTCGATCACGGCCAAGCCAAAAGGCTCGTTCCAGCGCACTGGAAAAATCATGCCTTTGGATTCATTGAGCAAGCGAAACTTCAGCTCACCGCCCACCATGCCGTGAAAATGGATGGAGCGCCATGGGGTGAATCGGAAGGTACGAGACAAATTCAATCGAGTGCCGCCCAGCACGGCCAACTCCACGCCAGCCCTGCGAGCCACTTGAATCGCCCCTTTGAGGTTCTTGACAGGCCACGAGCCTTTGCCTAAGAAATGATGGCGAAGGCGAGGCATGCTCCAGTCGACAGCCCCATAAGAGGACCAGTCCAAACCGTTGTACACGAATTCTTTGGAGCCATACCGATCCGCATGATTTCTGGAAATGAAGACTGTATTCAGTGGAAAAGGATATTCCCGCTTGCTGTTACCGTGTTCAGTGACCAGGTAAGGGAAATCAGGTTCCATTTCGGTGTTCGACTGGAAGTGAACGATGTCAAAGGCGTCAGACGGTATCTGCGCCATGACTGGTTTCGTAGCATCGATGCAAATCACCTTGGCGAAATCACAGCTTGACCCCTCTGGAACCAAAAAAGTGACCTCATGCCCCAGCTCAATCAGGCCTTTGGCCAAATCCCACACCACACGCTCAGTCCCTCCATAAGAAAAGACAGGAATCTTGGTTTGATGAACGAGCAAAATTTTCATGGATCAATCTTGGATTGGTGAAGTGATTCAACGCTTTGAAAGCGCAACCCCTGGTTCATTGAAGTCATATTTCAAAGCGGCGTAACGGAAAAAGCATTCGAGCGCAATGAAAAAGCAGAACAAAAAGCCTTCTGCACCGCACAAAAAACCACGACGAAAAATGTAGAGTTTCAAAAATATGGCGAGCGCCGATGCAAACCCGCGCAACACGCCGCCAGTTTTGCCAAGCTGAGCTCTCTTGGCCGCACCGTGCTGCACATACTGCGCCAATTTGAGCAAACTGCCATGCACTGTTTCCCGCGAGTAGTGCAACAAGCGTTCGCGAAACTTGATCACAGGACGTGATCCATTGCGCATGATGGCGCCCTCGTGCACGACACCTTCAAATTTTTCGACAGATGCCGTTTTGAACAAACGCTGGACGCCTGCTGTTGATTTCATCAATGTGAGCGGCCGGCCATAGGCTACCTGGTTCCACAAGACCTCCCAAATGGCATCTCGTTGGCTGGCTACAGCGGCGCGAATTTCCTCGGCCAAGGCCTCACCAATCACTTCGTCGGCATCCAGAAAAAAAATATAGTCCGTTTTGACATACTGCAGCAGACGAGTGCGTTGAGCCGCAAAACCTTGCCAGTCATCGTGGCGCTGAACTTCTGCCCCCATCTCTTTGGCGATTTCCCTCGTGCGATCGGTGCTGCCACTGTCCACGACCACAATCTGATCTGCGAACTTGGCACTTTGAATGCATTGGGCAATCCGGCGTTCCTCGTTCATCGTCAGAATGCCGATGCACAGCGTGGGTCGATCTACAGACTTCATGATGCTTTCCATTTCAACACCCCCCACCAACGACCGCACATGCGGGCCAGCAGCTTGGGCGAAAACAGGATGACCCTCAGTGGCAATGCCAGTGTGGTCGTCCAAATCAGGCGTCTTCGCAGCTTTTGTGCGGCCTGCAAAGACTCATGTTTGTTCAAAAATATCAGCTTTGATTGTGCATGGTGAAAACCACGCAGGTATTCACTGCGCCAAGGTGATCGGCCTCGAACAGACCCTCGCGACCGATGCAGCACCTTCACATCAGGGCAAAGCACCATGGGCTGCTTGGCCTGAAAAAGCCTCAGGCACAAGTCATCGTCTTCGTAGTACAGAAAAAAGCGTTCATCGAAAAAGCCGGTCAGGGCCATCCGCTCCATTCGAAGCAGCATGACGGCGCCACAAACAAAGCCCACACACAGCGGACCTTCGGCGGCAGGACCACGGCTGGTCCAATACGCAGAGGGCCACCTGTAATTCACCTCTGCCTTCTCCTCTGAGGCCATGAGTTGGGGCGCCAAAAGCGCAGCATCAGTGAAAATTTCAGCCGATGACAGCAAGGCCAGCAAAGCCTGTGGCGTCATTTCACAATCGGGGTTCAACAGCAAGGCAAATGGTGTTCTCACCTGCGCCAAGGCACGGTTGTTGGCTGCGCCAAAACCGAGGTTACGACCGTGCGCCAAAACCGTGACATGCGTCCACAGCATCTGCGCTTTGTCCGCCGTACCGTCGTCACTGCCATTGTCCGAGATCAGCACATTCGGACAAACCGACAACAAGGGCGAGAGCATCGGCAAACAATGTGCGCTGTTGTAAGTGACCACGACGATGGTGACCTGCGAAAAAGCCGAAGGGCTCATGCCACGCTCCCGTTCATCTTGATGACAGCCGTTGAGCGCAAGGCTTGGATGTGATTGGACACGGCCCCTCTCCCCTTCTCCAGCAACTGATCAGCAGCTTTTTGCGCATGCTCAAGTGATTGCGGATGGGTCAACGCCAAAACAACTTGGTCTAAGGCAGCTTGCATGTCCTGCATCTGCCATGCAGCGCCCTGCGCAACTGCCAAAGCGGCCGCATCTGCAAAGTTAAACGTGTGCGGCCCCATGACCACGGGACAAGCGCACGCTGCGGCTTCAATCAAATTTTGCCCCCCCAAGGGTGCAAAACTGCCACCGAGCAATGCCATGCGACTGACCAGATAGTAGGTCTGCATTTCGCCCAGGCTGTCGCCCAAAACCACATCGGCACTGGTCATGCGAGCCGCATCAGGTTCACGATCACCCCATGCACTTCTGCGCTCACATAGCAACGCGGCCTTTGCAAGCAAAGCGTTCACCTCGTCAAAGCGCTGCGGGTGCCGCGGCACCAAAAGCCACAAAACGCCCAGCGCCTTGAGTTGTTCCAGACGATCGGGTTGGGACTGCAGAGCCTGCAACCACAACAGCTCTTCCCCCTCACGGGTACTGGCCAGCATCACGACGGGTCGACTGCCCAGACCGCTACGCCAAAGTGACGCCTGTTTTCGGGCTTGGTCAGAAACCACAACATCAAATTTCAGGTTCCCGACAACACGCACATCCCGGCAACCCAGACGCAACAAACGCTGCGCATCGGGCACGGATTGCGCCAACACCAGACTCAAACCACGGTAAGCAGGCCCCGACAGCGCGGGCCAGCGCAATGCACGGCGACAGGATTTTTCACTCATGCGTGCATTGAGCAAACACAAGGGCACATCCGCTTGACGGCAGGCCTGCACCAGATGGGGCCACACCTCGGTCTCCATCAGCAAGCCCATGCTGGGCTTGAAGTGCGCCAGAAATTGACGCGTCGCCTGCGCCGTATCCCAAGGCAACCACGCTTGAACATCCCCACCCTCCAGCAGTGCCCCGCCCTGCACCCAGCCGGTGGCCGTACCGTGTGTCAAAAGAAGGCGCATACCCGGAAAGGCCTCGCGCAATGCCGGCAAGAGCAAGGCCGCAGCACGGGTCTCCCCCAAGGACACGGCGTGAAGCCAAACAAAACCGCCCTCAGGCGAGCTGTCAGCGTATTGCCCGAACCTTTGCGCCACATTCAGCCCGTATTGAGGCTCGTGCTGCGCACGACGGCGCAGCTTTTGGCGCAGCAAAGGCTGCAAAACGTGCAACAAGACACCGTAGGCGGTCAAGGCCAGTCGCTCGAAGCCAGTCAAACCAGGCCATACCCGTGTCATCCGGCTCGGGCCTTTTCAAAGAGTCCCTTGTACACGCGCGAGATGCCCTCGGCCTCCCGGCCCAGCGAAAAGTGCTCGCTCACCCGGGCACGTGCAGCCTGCCCCATCTGCACCGCATGGGTCGGATCTTTCAGCACAGAAACGACCGCGCGGGTCAGTCCTGGCACGTCGTCGGTGTCCACCATTTCACCGGTTTGGCCGGGTATGGCCAATTGGTCAAAAGCCCCCGTGCGCGAACAAACCAGTGCACAAGCCGTGGCGGCCGCCTCAAACGGCGTCAAGCCAAAGGGCTCATAACGCGGACACGCGACACACAACAGGCAGCGCTGGTACCACAGGTGAACCTCACCTGCAGGCACTTCGCCCAAAAAGACAATCCGGTCATGCAATCCCGCCGCATCGATTTGGCGCTGAAGATCTTGCTGATAAGCCTGGTGCTGCGGCTGTGCCAACCCAGCGATGACAGCCGTCGCACCCGGCAACTGGGGCAAAGCCTGGATCATGGCGTGCACAAACACATCACTGCCTTTGTCAGGCCGTACACGACCAAACACACCAATGCCGTATTGCCCAGGCAAACCCGAATCGGCCCAAGCCTTGAGTTTGTCCGGCGGTGGACTGAAACGAGACAAATCAATGCCATGCGGCACCACGGCGGTGGTATTGGGCACAAAACTGGCCGCCAGAGGCGTGGTGGAAATGACCGCGTCCATTTTGGAAATCAGCCAGCGTGGAAAGCGCCCATGCAAATGCTGGGCCGCCGAGGTGAACACCAACTTGATCGGCAGCCGCAACACATCACGTGCAAAAATCGCCGCCATCATTTCCGGATCACGCCGCACGTGCCAGATGCGAAAAGGCCGACCTGCTGGCGGTTTGCGCGACAGCGCGATCGCTTGCCCCAGTGTCATGCCATCGATGCCATTGGACATCCGTGTGCCGCAAAAACCCAAACGCCACTGCTGGGCCTGCAAGGGCACCAGTGCATTGATGGTGGCAGACACACCTGTGTAGCGCTGCTTCAAGTTGAACACAATGACCTCAGGGTCCGGGCTCAGCAAAGGGTGAAGGGCATTCATGAAGGTTTTTCCTGGGCGCTCTGGCTCAATGCGCCGCCGCCTGTATCTGCGCATCAGGCTTGACCGAGCGCAGCAGCGCCAGCATATCGGCCTCGATGCGATGCAAGGCCGCTTCAGTCTGCCCTTCAAAACGCAGCACCAGCACCGGGGTGGTGTTGGAGGCGCGGATCAGGCCAAAGCCATCGGGCCAGTCCACACGCAGGCCGTCGATGGTGAAGACTTTGGCCGGTGCCTTGAACGCATCGCCGGCCAGCACTTGCAGTGCGCTCGTCACGCTGTGGGGCTCTCCTTCGGCGCAGGGCACGTTCAGCTCGGGTGTGCTGAAGCTGGTGGGCAAGGCGTTCAGCACCGCGTTGGCATCAGGTGATTGGCTGACGATTTCGAGCAAACGACAGCCTGCGTAGGTGCCATCGTCAAAACCGTACCAGCGCTCTTTGAAGAAGATGTGCCCGCTCATCTCGCCCCCCAAGGGGGCCTGGCCCCCAGCAGCCTCGATGGCCCGCATCTGGGCCTTGATGAGCGAGTGGCCGGTTTTGTACATCAGGGGCTTGCCACCTGCAGCTTCAATGGCCGGGGCCAGGCGCTGTGAGCACTTCACGTCAAACAAAATGGTGCCGCCGGGCACGCGGCTGAGCACGTCTTGCGCAAACAACTGCATCTGGCGGTCGGGGTAGATGTTGTGGCCGTCTGCGGTCACGATGCCCAGGCGATCGCCATCGCCATCAAAGGCCAGGCCCAATTCAGCGCCCGTGGTTTTCAAGGCTTGGATCAGGTCTTGCAGGTTTTCCGGCTTGCTCGGGTCGGGGTGGTGGTTGGGGAAGTTGCCATCCACCTCACTGAAGAGTTCGATCACTTCGCAACCCAGAGCGCGGAAGATGCCGGGGGCCGAGGCACCCGCGATGCCGTTGCCCGAGTCGATCACGATTTTCATGGGGCGCGCCAGTCGGATGTCGCCCACGATGCGCTGGGTGTAATCGGCCAGCACATCGCGTTGACTCACGCCGCCACCCTTCTGGAGCTGCCAGTTCTCAGCCTCCATCATCTGGCGCAGTGCCTGGATTTCGTCGCCATAAATGGCGCGACCGCCCAGCACCATCTTGAAGCCGTTGTAATCCTTGGGGTTGTGGCTGCCCGTCACCTGAATGCCGCTTTGGCACACGGTGCTGGCTGCAAAGTAGAGCATGGGCGTGGTGGCCAAACCAATGTCAATCACCTGGATGCCCGCCGACACCAGACCACGAATGAGCGCAGCTGCAAGGCCTGGCCCGCTCAGGCGGCCATCACGCCCCACGGCCACCGTGGTTTGGCCTTCGGCCAGCGCCCGAGTGCCAAAGGCCTTGCCCAGGCCCTCGGCCACTGGCTCATTCAGCGTCGACGGCACCACGCCGCGGATGTCATAGGCTTTGAAAATAGAGGGGGTAATTTGCATGGGATCCAACAATCAAAATGGCCGCATGGGCTTGGCTTTGTGCCTTGACTGCATTGTAGGCGGCAAGTCCGTCCAAACCGCTCCCAAACAGCGCCTCAACCAGCCGCTTGAAACACCCGAAACAGGGTTTCCCCGCTACCATGGAGCCCACCGTGACCACCTGATACGCCATGAAACCGTTGAACGTCCTGCGCTACGACAGTCCCTTAGGACCCATGACCCTGGCCGCCAGCGACCAAGGCCTGTGCGGTGTCTGGTTTGATGACCAAAAGCACGGCCCATCCGATGCCGACCGCCAGCACTGGCAGACCCATGCCGGACACCCTTTGCTGGAAGCTGCAGCAGCGCAGCTGCAAGCCTACTTTGCTGGGCAGCGCCAGGTTTTTGATCTCCCACTCGACCTGTCAGCGGGCACGCCGTTTCAGCAATCGGTTTGGCGGGCCTTGCTGGGCATTAACCCACTCCACACCCAAACTTATGGCGACTTGGCACGGCAACTGGGCAAACCCCAGGCGGTGCGGGCCGTGGGTGCAGCTGTGGGGCGCAATCCGGTGAGTATCATCGTGCCTTGCCACCGCGTGCTGGGTGCCGGTGGCCAACTCACGGGCTACGCAGGCGGGCTGTGGCGCAAACAGGCGCTGCTGCAGCTGGAAGGCCATCCCGGCATCTGACTTTTTTCTCCATGCATGTTTCTCTCGTCAAAGGCTGGCTGGCCGACTTTTTGATCCTGGCCGCCATCTGGGGCTCTTCTTTTCTGTTCATGCGCGTGGCGGCACTGGAACTGGGCGCTTTGCCCACCGCCGCTGTTCGTGTGGCCATTGCCTCGGTTTTTTTGCTGCCCCTGATGCTGGCCAAAGGCCACTGGGCCGATTTGCGCCAACACTGGAAGCCCGTGCTGTTTGTGGGTGTGCTCAACAGCGGTATCCCGTTTGCCTTGTATTCCTTTGCAGTGATGCACATCACCACGGGGTTTTCATCCATCCTGAACGCCACCGTGCCGCTGTTTGGTGCATTGGTCGCATGGCTTTGGCTGGGTGACAAGCCAACGCTCTCGCGCACGGTGGGTCTGGCGGTCGGTTTTGGTGGCGTGGTGCTGTTGGCAGGGGGTCAAGCCAGCTTCAAGCCCAACGCCTCGGGCATCGCCCCGGCCTGGGCAGTGCTGGCCTGCCTGGCGGCCACCAGTTGTTATGCGCTGTCGGCCAGCTTCACCAAAAAGCACATTCCCAGCCTGCCGCCACTCGTCACCGCCACAGGCAGCCAAATTGGCGCGACTCTGGCTTTGGTCTTGCCAGCTTTGTGGTTCAAGCCGGATCACTGGCCCAGCGCATCGGTCTGGTGGGCCTTGCTGGTGGTGGGCGTGCTGTGCACCGGGGTGGCCTACATCCTGTATTTCAAACTGATCGAGAACTCGGGGCCTGCACGGGCGCTGACGGTCACCTTTTTGGTGCCAGTGTTTGCCATCGCTTACGGCGTGCTGTTCTTGGGCGAGAGCGTGACGGCCTGGATGCTGTTTTGCGGCGCGGTGATTTTGCTGGGCACAGCCCTGTCCAGCGGCTTGGTCAAATTGCCGGGGCGTTAACTCGCGGGTGCGGGCGCATATGCACCCGCTGCTCACGCTGAACCACATCCCGCGCCCGCAGCTGGCCGCAGCCGCCATCCACATCCTGCCCGGCAGACTGGCGCAATTTGGTGAGCACACCCCGCTGGTGCAGGGTGCAGGCGATCTCGGCGGCACGTTCCCAACTGGGCCGGGCGTAAGGCAAATCGGGCACCGCGTTGTACGGAATCATGTTCATCAGCGCATATTTGCCTTTCAGCAATCGCACGATGCCCTCGACTTCGTCATCGCTGTCATTCACGCCTTCGATCAGCGTCCACTGGTACTGGATCGGGTAGCCCGTCGCACGGGCATAGACCTCGCCCGCCTCGACCAAATCTTGCGGGTCAAAGCGCGGGGCCCTGGGCAACAGTTGCGCCCGCAGATCGGCCCGGGTGGTGTGCAGTGACAGCGCCAGCGCAGGCTTGACCCGGGCTTGCGGCAAGCGCTCGAACACGCGCGCATCACCCACGGTCGAAAACACCAGGTTTTTATGCCCGATATTGCCCACCGTCCCCAGCAGGTCGATGGCCTCCATCACCGCGTCCAGGTTGTGCGAAGGCTCGCCCATGCCCATGAACACGACTTTTTTGACCGGTCTCAGCGTGCGGGCCAAGGCGACTTGCGCCACGATTTCGGCGCTGCCGACCTGCCGGATCAGCCCTTCGCGCCCCGTCATGCAAAACACGCAGCCCACCGCACAACCCACCTGGGATGAAACGCACAGACCATCGCGCGGCAACAGCACGCTTTCCACCGTCTGGCCGTCTTGCAAGCCCACCAGCAAGCGGGCCGAACCGTCTTGGCCCGGGTGTTGTTCGCGCAGCGTGGCCAGGCCGGTCAGCGTTTGGCTGAGCGCAGGCAAGGCCTCGCGCACGGCGGTGGGCATGAAACTCGCCAAAGGCCTGCGGCCACTGTCCTGCGGCTTGGCCTGAGCCCACAGGCGCAGCACGCGCTGCTCGTGCAGAGCGTTGGCTCCCAAGGCGCGCAAGTGGTCGCGGATGTCCTGAACGCTGTGCATGGTTTTCAGTAATGCGGCGGAATTTCATCACGCAGGTTGCGCACCTCGGCGCCGCCACCCGATTCGGGCAGACGGTCTCGCATCTGGCGCAGCTCCTGGATCAGCGCGTCAATTTGCTGCTGCTGGCGGTAGACCTGCGCATTGAGCTGGTCGAGCAGATCTTCGGTGAAGCCGGCCTTGATTTCCAGGTCGACCAAGCGGTTTTCAATCGGGGTGGGGATGTCCATGGGCTGTATTGGACATGATTTCGGCGGGTGTTCTGACATCTTTTATAATTCGTGCATCGCCGAGTTATCTGAACTACTTGCAGGGCGATTCACAAAACCTGCTAAAGCGTTCGCCAGGCTCCGGGTTTTCAGGGTCGGCAACGCCGACAAACCTCTGAAACTTTAGGAGCCTTTTTCATGCCCAGCAATTACCTCTTCACCTCGGAATCCGTCTCCGAAGGCCATCCTGACAAGGTCGCCGACCAGATCTCGGACGCGATCCTCGACGCCATCTTCGAGCAAGACCCCCGCAGCCGCGTGGCCGCCGAGACCCTGACCAACACCGGTCTGGTGGTCTTGGCCGGTGAGATCACCACCAACGCGCACGTCGACTACATCCAGGTGGCGCGTGACACCATCAAACGCATCGGCTACGACAACACCGACTACGGCATCGACTACAAAGGCTGCGCGGTCATGGTCTGCTATGACAAGCAGAGCAACGACATCGCCCAGGGCGTGGACCACGCATCGGACGACCACCTCAACATCGGCGCGGGCGACCAGGGCCTGATGTTCGGCTATGCCTGCTCGGAAACGCCCGAGCTGATGCCTGCCCCGATTTACTACGCCCACCGCCTGGTCGAGCGTCAGGCCCAGCTGCGCAAGGACGGTCGCCTGCCCTTCCTGCGCCCCGACGCCAAGAGCCAGGTGACCATGCGCTATGTGGATGGCAAGCCCCACAGCATCGACACCGTGGTGCTGTCCACCCAGCACAGCCCTGACCAGTCGGAGACTGCCACCAAGATGAAAGCCAGCTTCACCGAAGCGATCATCGAAGAAATCATCAAGCCGGTGCTGCCCAAAGAGTGGCTGCAAGACACCAAATACCTGATCAACCCGACAGGCCGCTTCGTCATCGGCGGCCCCCAGGGCGATTGCGGTCTCACAGGCCGCAAGATCATTGTGGACACCTACGGCGGCGCTTGCCCGCACGGTGGTGGCGCGTTCTCTGGCAAAGACCCTTCCAAGGTGGACCGCTCGGCCGCTTACGCCGCCCGCTATGTGGCCAAGAACATCGTGGCCGCAGGTCTGGCCACCCAGTGCCAGGTGCAGGTGGCTTACGCGATTGGCGTGGCCCGCCCGATGAATATCACGGTGAACACCGCAGGCACTGGCGTGATTTCGGACGAAAAATTGTCGGCTCTGGTGGCCGAGCACTTTGACCTGCGCCCCAAAGGCATCATCCAGATGCTGGACCTGCTGCGCCCGATCTACAGCAAGACCGCCGCCTATGGCCACTTTGGTCGCGACGAGCCCGACTTCACCTGGGAGCGTACAGACCGTGCTGCGGCGTTGAAAGCTGCGGCTGGTTTGTAAGAACCTCAGCCCACACACGGGAAACCAGGCACAAGCCGCTCAACACAGGTTGAGCGGCTTTTTTGTTTCTCGGCGATCTCAGCTCGTTCACCGGATTTGGAGCGCTGATCTGTAGCGGCCAGCACAGACCTTCAGAACGGCTTGTTTTGACAATGAAACAAACTACATACGCAAAAGCTGCTCATGTTCCAAGACCGCATCGACGCCGCACGCCAGCTGAGTCGGGCTCTGCAAAAGTACAAAGGCCAGAACCCTTTGGTGCTGGCCATTCCGCGAGGTGCTCTGCCCATGGGAGCATGGATAGCCCAGGCGCTGCAGGGACAACTCGATGTGGTGCTGGTGCACAAACTGCGGGCGCCATTTCAGCCCGAAGTGGCCATCGGTGCCGTTGACGAAACGGGACTGGCCTGCCTCTCGCCTGACGCGGTCACACTGGGCATCGATCCACAAGCTGTGAGAGACGAAATCAAGCTGCAGATGAAAACCTTGAAAGCCCGTCGCCAGCAATACAGCGCGGTACAAGCACCCATTCCCATCCAGGAACGCGTGGTGATTGTGGTGGACGATGGCCTGGCCACAGGGGCCACCATGATGTCGGCCTTGAAAGCCCTGCGCCAACACCATCCACGCCGATTGGTCTGCGCCGTGCCTGTGGCCAGCCCGGATGCGCTGGCCAGAATCAAACCACTGGCCGATGAAACAGTGTGTCTGTACGCCCCTGAAGACTTTCTGGCGGTGGCCCAGTTTTACCGTGATTTCCCGCAAGTGGAAGATGCGCAGGTGCTCGCGGTTTTAAAGGCTTCAGCACCGTCGATTTCCACCCACACGCTGAAAGACATCCAGCAGCCATGATCAGGACTCAGACCCAGGCCAACGGGCTCACAAACGGAATTCGCTGCGCAGGCGATGCTCCAAATCCGTGAGGTTCAAGGACGTCAAGTCCAGAACATGTTGGGACACCAGTGCTTTTTGCACAGACTTGTCGAGGTGCGCCATCAACTCACCCATGAACGGGTTGGACACCACCAGGGCCAAGCGGCTCATCCGGTGGCTCAACACCGCTTCCAGCAGATACGCCGCCAGTGTTTTGGCAAAGTCACTTCGGTGTTGCTGCTTGAGATCGGATCGTGACGCCAAACCGGATCGACCCGCCTGTGACTGACCCAGCGGCGACCGCTCGGTTTCGCTCGCACGCATGCGGCTTTCCGGATGCTGCCAGTCGCTCACCTCTGCCAAAGGTTCGGTGAAGGATGTACACTCAAAAACCCTGGCCTGCGATGCGTTGGCCACCAAAATCCAATGTTTTGCCATCATGCCTTGATCCTTTTTTGAATGCCTATGGTGTTGCCATTTTTCTGGCGAGCAACATCGTGGTCAATTGATCTTCAGGCATAGGAATTGTGGCCATTGCCAGGGTCACCATGAACCTCCTCGGATTCATGTAACCCGCCGAATTTGGAGACGCCTGAAACACGAAACCCCGCCAGGACCTTGTCTTGGCGGGGTGTTCGGTGTTCCATGGTGGGCATCCATGGCAATGCATATGGTGGTGGATGGTTCACCACTCAGGAACTTTCTATTCGCACTCAATCATGCTAGCGGGTACTAGAGCGTGAATGCGAGGTAGTGACTTAGACCCAACCAATGGGCCAATCTTACATCGCGGCACTGCATCACTTCAACTTCAAATCCACGCTGAGGAATTTAATCCCTATCCACACAGGGGAAGCCCCAGATCGAACAGCAGCCCCCTTCATTGATTGCCCGCTTCACAGCGGGGGCTGACCCTCTGCGGGCACATACTTAGAGTTCGCTACCGGCCAAAGCAGCCATTGAGTGACCCAGATTGCTGATCCGGCTAGAGACATTCGGCCTCAGCCAGGTTCGTCACACAGGTTTACTCTCAGATCGAGTCGTAAGACAGTTCAACATTCAGTCAGGGGACGCTGGGAGCGTCAGCCCGAGATACTTATACCGACTGCAATATAGTTGACCTACGACCATCAAGTCGGAATCCAGAATTTCATACCCGGCAGGCATCGAAAGGGAGTACATGCAAATCCGACGACTCAAAGTCTCGAATTTCCGCGGCATCGCCATGCTTGACTGGAAACCTGGCCATTCATTTTGTTGCCTGATCGGCCCTGGAGACTCTGGGAAGTCGACGGTCCTTGATGCCGCGGAGGCGTGCCTCTCATCGCGCTGGTACGCCTTTGCGGAGCCAGACTTCACCAACGCCGACACGACAAACCCGATCTCCATCGAGGCAACTGTTGGCGAACTGTCCGCATCCCTTAAATCGGATGAGCGCTTCGGTCTCTTCATTCGCGGCTGGACAACGGCTGGCGAACTGCGCGACGAACCGGAAGATGACGACGAGCCCGTCCTCACCGTCCGATTGACTGTCGACGCGTCCATGGAGCCCTCATGGGAACTAATCTGCGACCGAACCAGCGATCCTCGTGCACTCTCAAACCGGGACAGAGCACTATTCGGCCTGGTCCGGCTGGCAGGTGATGACGCTCGTCAGCTCGCATGGGGACAAGGCTCCATATTGTCACGCCTGACTGGCAACAGCGCGGAAGCAGCAGGACGCTTAGCCCAGGCATATAAGGCTGCTCGTGAGAACGCGAAGCTTCACGAGATTGAGGCCTTGACTAAAGCGGCGGAGGCGGCGGAGGAGTTTGCCAAGGGCTTGGGCGCTTACGTCGACGAGGGCTACTCCCCCGGGTTGGAGCTAGGTCGATCTGGCCTTAGCTCGGGATCCATAGCTCTGCACGACGGCAGTGTTCCGCTCCGTTTAGCGGGCCTTGGCACCCGACGGCTTGCTACGTTGGGTTTGCAGAAATCCGCCATCGCCGAGGGCGCAATCGTTCTCGTGGACGAGATCGAACATGGCTTAGAACCCCATCGAATCTTGGGCGCGATCTCCCAACTCAAATCGGCGCAGGAAGACTCTAAAAGGGTTGGCAAGCCTGCAGGTCAGGTATTAATGACGACGCATTCGGAAGTCGCCCTCGGGGAGGCTGGCCCAGAAGCACTCCGCGCTCTCATTGCCAATCGCACGTCTCGCGCAGTCGAAGTGGTCTCCTCAGAACCGATCGAGGCAATGCTCAAGTTGATCCGCTTCACACCTCGCGCGTTGTTTTCAAGAAGGATCATGGTCTGCGAAGGGAGTACGGAAGTAGGCCTTCTGATGGGCCTGAGAGAGCGGTGGCCGGCAGGTCATGGCGGACTTCCGATTGAGTATCATGGAGCCTCGATCGTCGATGGAAATGGGGCTGAGGCCTGCTCCATGGCACTCAACATATCCAAGCTCGGATTCACGGTCGCGATTTATCGTGACTCTGACGACCCTCTGAGTGCAAAGCAGACCGCGGCGCTGAGTGTGGCCGGCATTCCGGTCTTCGAGTATGGCGGAGGCATCTACACCGAGCGCGCCATCTTGGAGGCCGCCAATGACGATCAGGTTCAGAAGATCTTGGACTATGCGCGCGAGGAACGCGGCGAAGCCTTCATCAATGACAACCTCGTGGCCAAAGTCACTAACATGGACACGGCCACGGTCAAGGTTCCATTTAATGCTTGGACAATTTTTATCGAATCAGATGGCATCCAACTGCGGGTCGCACTGTCTGAGGTTGCTTCGGGAAAGGCGTTCGAAAACGGGAAGGATAAGAAGTCCAAGAGTTGGTTCAAGGATCAGGTGCGGGCACGCGGACTTGCCCCGATCGTTGATGACATCGCACAATCCAACCCAGCATCGCCTTTGTCGCAGACCCTGAAGAAAGTCGAGGAGTGGCTCTATGCCTGACCTCGACGAGCTCCTTGGTAAAGGGAACGCTAGCGTCATCGCTCCGGCAGGCCATGGTAAGACGGAGCTGATCGCGAAGCTGGCAGCCAAGGGGCGCCGTTCATTAGTCCTTACCCACACTCACGCGGGAGTCCACGCCCTTCGCGCGCGCTTGAAGCGCCTGAAGGTCCCAGCAAACCTTGCCTTTGTGGATACGATCGCTGGCTGGTCCATGCGCTACGCATACGCTTTTCCAGGCGTAGCCCGGCCTCCGGAAGGCTATCCGGTCAATGAGGAGTGGGATCAGCTTTATGAGGGTGCGGCCCGCGCCATCCAGATACCTGCCATCCGGCAGGTTGTCGAAGCCTCCTATGACCGGATCTTCATCGACGAATACCAAGACTGCGGTGACAGCCAACACCTTCTAGCTACGGCACTCTCCAAGATCCTTCCGACTATCGTGTTCGGTGATCCGATGCAAGGGATCTTCGAATTCGCCCGAGCACGCCTCTCATGGGATGAAGACATCTACCCGATTTTTCCCTTAGTGGCGACACTCGACGAACCTTTCCGCTGGAAGGATAAGAACCCTGATCTTGGCGCATGGATTGCAGAAACGAGGGAGAAGCTCATGCTTGGAGAGCCGATAGACCTGCGCGATCCCCGCATCGACTATCGACCTGCCGCAGGCGCGTTCGATATGGCGGCGTTTTTCCAGGGCCACGACGAGAAGGATGGCAGCTTCGCGGCGATCAACGCCTACAAGCAGACCTGCTATGACCTTGCCAAGGCCACTAGCGGAAGATACCAAGCCATTGAGGAAGTCGAAGGCAAAGCCTTGATCAGGTTCGCGAAAACCTGGGATGAAGCGGTCGATGGGATCGGAAGGCGCGCTGCAATCGACGCCCTTGTTGGTGAATGCTTTCGCATACCCGCTGGTGATGGCCGGGATGCTGCTCAGCACGGGAACGCTGGGTGACCGCATCGGGCATCGGGAGATGTTTTTGGGCGGGCTGTGCGTGTTCGGCCTTGCGTCCGTGATAGCCGCGTTCGCGCCAAACGCATCCGTGCTGATTGGCGCACGTGCATTGCTGGCTTTGGGTGCGGCAGCCATGATGCCCTCCACGCTGGCTTTGATCTTCATCACCTTCAGGGATGAGCGCGAGCGGAATCTGGCGCTCGCCATTTGGGGGTGCATGGCTATTGTCGGAAGCGCACTCGGCCCCATCGTGGGTGGATTTTTGCTCAATCACTTCTGGTGGGGGTCGGCCTTCCTGCTCAACGTACCGGTGGTCATCGCCGCGCTCATCAGTGCGCTGGTCGTGACCCCGCGAGTGACACCAGATACCTCTAAACCGTGGGATCTGATTTCTTCCGTGCAAGCCATGTTTGCACTGTCCGGTCTGGTTGTCACCATCAAAGAGGTTGCGCATGCACCTTCTTCTTGGACACTCGCCGGCACGGCTCTGGCCGTCACCGTTGTGGCGGGCACGCTCTTCGTCCGTCGCCAGGCGCGTCTTACTTACCCGCTGCTGGACTTCGCTATCTTTCGCAATCCAGCGCTTATGGCAGGTGTGTTGGCCTGTGCATCTGCCTTGTTCGGCGTTGCTGGTCTACAACTGATCGTTACCCAGCGCTTTCAGCTTGTCGCAGGCTTTAGCCCTCTGGAGGCCGGACTGTTGGTGTCAGCCGTTGCACTGGGAGCGCTGCCCAGTGTAGTGCTCGGTGGCGCATTTGTGCACCGGATCGGCTTGCTTGTGCTCATCGGTGGTGGCCTGGCCTTGGGTACGGTGGGCGTCTTCTTGACCAGCTTCGGATTGCACGTCGGACTGGGATGGGTCATTACTGGCTTGATAGTGACCGGGTTTGGACTGGGTTCGGTGATGTCAGTCGCCTCCAGTGCCGTCGTTGGCAATGCACCCCCTTCAAGGGCCGGCATGGCCTCATCGGTCGAGGGCGTTTCCTACGAGTTTGGTGCGTTGTTGGCGGTTGCACTGCTTGGCAGCTTGTTGGCTGGTCTTTATTCTTCTGGTGTGGCTTTGCCCGCGGGCGTCTCCGATAATGCGCGTGACAGTATGGACCAAGCGCTCGCGATAGCGGCCCGGAGCGGCACTGATAGTGCCGCCCTCATAGCAGCCGCCTCCAAAGCGTTTGATCGTAGTTTCGAGATTGTTATCGTTGTCATTGCCGCCGTGCTGAGCATCAGCGCATCGGTGACGTCGGTCTTGCTCCGGCGACACGGGCCGGGGTCGTCGGCATTCAGCGGCGGCTCACACTGAAAGAAAGACAAGACTATGCGCCCCAGCAATCGCAGCAAAATTTTGGATGCCGCTGTACGCGTCATTCATCGTGATCGCTTGATCGGCGTCACCTTTGATTCCGTTGCGGCGGAGGCCAGCGTGACGCGGGGCGGAATGATGTACCACTTCCCTTCGCGGGAAGCGCTTGTTCAGGCAATCCACGAGCACTTGGCCGCGCAATGGGAGGCCAGCCTGGAATCAGTCGCAGGCAAATCGAAGTCAGAGACAACACCCACAGAGCGGGCCATTGCGTATGCACGTACCAGCGCACGAAGCGCTAATCGCGCGGAATTGCTTTCTGCACTTCAATCGAGTGAAAGCACTGCGACTGCGGCTGCCTGGGACACGGTGCTTGAAGGCTGGGCTTCTCCAGCGCCGGAGCACCTCGACGACCAGCCCGTTCTTGATCGATTCATTGCACGACTCGCAGCGGATGGACTCTGGGTGTATGAGTCATTGACGGGGAAGAAATTGCCCGACCAGATCAGGGATGCTATTGCCGCACAAATCGTGAGCGTCATTGAATCGGCTCCGGTCAGGGTATCGAACAAGTAATTCGGTAAATGTGACGTCTGCTTTGCGGCGTTGATTTTGAGCACAGCAGCTTCCGCTTTGGGTCGATTGTGTAAGTTGGACAAATAACCATGGCCGACCGCTTCCAGCCCATCAGAGACATTCACGGGCGTGGTCCAGCTAACCGTTTCAATCGGCCAATGAGTAGGCCAATTCAGTGGCATTGACTGATTGCTGGGCTGGCGGGTTCGTATTGGATTTACTGGCCTACTTTGGGCTGGAATGACTGGTAGGGTTTGGATTGGAATGGATGGCGGTATTCGCTGGAATACGCATTGGTCGCCATTGTTGACGAAACGCAACACCCCCCCTCAATCAATCGCAACAGCAACCCACTGCTCACTTGGAAAATGAAACGCAACAGGTTTTAGGTGCATTTACGTCGATGGAATACACCTCGTGCCGGGGAGAGAAATTACTCAGGATGGACATCACCCGATTCGACATATCCGCGTACAGTGCGTAGTTGCTGCTGAAGGCCAGGACGCCATGTTCCTCGGCCACTTTCTTGCACTCGAACCAGGGCTGCCCCATCCGGATGCCCAAGGCTTTGGCCTCATTGGAGCGTGACACGGCGCAACCGTCGTTGTTTCTGAATGACCCTAACTGTTAGTAGGCTATATACGCCTATGCTCTATCGTCAATTTGACGACTAACAATTTTTGCAGGAATTAAGTGCCAGCCAAAGTGTCAATGATGGGGCATGGTCCAGATTCGACTCCGTTTTCGCAGCGCTTAGACAAGTCAGTAAGGGTCTTCTTCATGCGGCGCAGGTCAGCAATGCGGGCATCAATCTCCTTGATCTTGTGCTCAGCCAGCTCCTTGGTTTCGCAACAGTTTTTTGCTTCTTCAAAGCTAAGAAGACTGCTGGTCTCATCCAACGTGAATCCTAACGTTTGTGCGCGCTTGATGAATTTGACTCGCCGGACAACCGCTTCGCCATACTTGCGCTGCCCGCCCTGCGGGAGTAGGGGCTCAGCAATCAGACCAATGCGCTGGTAATAGCGGATCGTGTCGATCTTTACGCCTGCCGCGTTGGCAGCTCGGCCAATTGTCATGTCGTTCATGGCATTTCCAAATAGTGCTTGACTCTGGACTCTAGTCCAGACTTTACATTAGCCTATCCCTTGTTGGGTTGGAAGGATTTGTGCATGGACATTAAAGTCAAATCTTCAATGGTCGCAGCTGCGCTGGCAGCCGTTGGCGCTTCTGCGTGTTGCGCTGGACCTCTCATCCTTTTGTCGCTCGGCATTGGCGGGGCCTGGATTGGCAACCTGACCGCGCTCGAGCCCTACCGACCCATCTTCGTGGCCTTGGTCGCGGTGTTCATGGTCATGGCTTGGCGACGGCTTTACCGCGAGCCGACGTGCGCTCCCGGAGATGTCTGCGCCATCCCTGAGGTGGCCGCGCGGCAACGAACCATCTTTTGGGTCGTGTTGGCAATGGTCTGCCTCATGGCGGCATCACCCTGGCTTCTTCCCTTCATCTTTTAAGGACACCACCATGCGTTCATATCTTTTGGCCCTCTCGATTTTCCTTTCAATCAACGCTTTCGCTGGAACGCCAAAGACAGTCACCCTCGACGTAAAGAACATGACTTGTGAGCTTTGTCCCGTGACGGTCAAGAAGGCTTTGGAGAAGACGCCTGGCGTCGCAAAAGCCCAAATCGACTTCGCGAAGAAGACCGCAACCGTCACCTTTGACCCCGATGTCGCCACCGTGGCGGCTTTGGCCCAGGCCACAACCAATGCTGGATACCCCTCCACTGCGCGGGAGGTCAAGTGAGCAACCCGATTCAAACCGCATCGACCTTGACATGTCCCGAATGCGGCCATGCCATCAAGCTTGAGATGCCGACGGACGCCTGTCAGTTCTTTTACGAATGCGAAGAATGCAAGACCGTGATGCGCCCACTGCCGGGAGACTGCTGTGTTTTTTGCAGTTATGGAGATGTGAAGTGCCCGCCCATCCAAGCGCAATCGTCCTGCTGCGCTACTAGATAGTCTAGGCTCGCGCCACAGGCATGTCACTAAATTTGGTGGTGTATTGAGGCGTAAGTCTTTCTTGCCTCATCGACCAGTCGCGGTGCGCACCCACGCCGACAGCGCTTCCTACATGGATGGCACCGCGTCCAAACCGATCATTGATGGCATCCATTGCGGCCATCAATCTTCCGCGATCCCGTGTTTCAGGCGCACTGAAGTCAAACTCGCCTTGTGAGACGTTGTCCGGCATCAAGTCCAGCAGCATGACTCCTGCCTTGGAGAGTTTGAATCCCGGTTTGTAAATCTGGGTGACTCCCATTACAGCGGCCTGAACCAGATGCCTCGTGTCCGCCGTCGGACGGCGCAGCGGTATGACTATGCTTTTGGAGAAGTGTGGCCCCTGTCGGAAGGGGGACGTGTGGGCGAACACCAGTATCTGACCAGCCAAGCCGGATTGACGCCGCAGCTTGGCTGCCGCACGGCTGGTGAACTCGCTCACCGCCTCGATGAGAGGCTTAAGGCTACGCTGAACAAGTAGCCGATTTGAGCGATCCGCTGCCCAATGGGTCGCTGACGCGGGGAAGCCTCGCGGTTTGACCGCGTTCCCCGGCCATACCGGCCGTGCTTGCGCACTTGGAGTGCGCAACGGGCGCACTCATGCCGCGAGGCGCTGCCGCGCCAGGTAGATGTTGGCCAGACCCAGCACCACGAACGAACGTGTGGCGTTCTTGGCAAGGCCTCGGTAGCGCACCTTGGCAAAGCCCCAGAGCCGCTTCACCACGGCAAAGACGTGTTCGACTCGGGCGCGGACCTTGGACTTGTTGTGATTCTTCGAGCGCTCGACCTCGTCGATCTCGCCATCCCTGCGCACGCGCTGGTTGGTGAAGTCCTTGGCCTGGGGCGCCTTCGATTCGATCAACGCCCTCTGGCTGGCGTAGGCGCTGTCGCCGTATACACGCTGCTCGTTCCCGTGCAACAGCTCGGGCAATGGATGTTTGTCATGCACGTTGGCTGCCGTGACCACAGCGCTGTGCGCCAGCCCAGTGCGGCTGTCCACGCCGATGTGCATCTTCATGCCGAAGTACCACTGCTGGCCTTTGCGGGTCTGGTGCATCTCCGGGTCGCGCTGTTTGTCGGCGTTCTTGGTCGAGCTGGGCGCGCCGATGATGGTGGCATCCACGATGGTGCCGGTGCCCACCTTCATGCCTCGGGCCTGCAGCACCTCCCCCACCTTGGCAAACAAGGCCTCGCCCAGCTTGTGCTTCTCCAGCAGGCGGCGAAACTTCAGCAGCGTGGTCCCGTCAGGCACACGTTCACGCCCCAGATCAATGCCTACAAAGCGGCGCAGCGCCGTGCTGTCGAGCAGAGCCTCCTCGCAGGCCTCATCAGCCAGGTTGAACCAGTGCTGCACGAAGTACATCCGCAGCATGCGTTCCAGTCCGATCGGTGGGCGCCCGTTGCCGGCCTTGGGGTAGTGCGGTTCGATGACCGAGCACAACTCCTGCCACGGCACGATCTGCTCCATCGTCGCCAGGAATGTGTCCCGCTTGGTGAGCTTGCGGTATTGCTCGTAGCCGTCGC
>Ga0255137_1000061_pt1 | contig 28812 bp, 16 predicted proteins | sample Law_Atlam_RepC_8_FD_188548 | JGI IMG/M metagenome (GOLD analysis project Ga0255137, IMG submission 188548) | Freshwater microbial communities from St. Lawrence River, New York, United States - Law_Atlam_RepC_8d | ecosystem: Environmental > Aquatic > Freshwater > River | place: USA: New York... | reverse complement strand
GAGGTAATCCTCATACATCGTGGTCGGCGAATACTCGTCTTCGGACTTTTGCAGCGTCACAAAAAAGACATCGAGTTTACGATCCTTCAAATGCAAAACACCATCGCGCCGAAACGTACGGTTGCTGAAACTCCAATGCCCAAGCGCAACGAGAATCTCATCACGCGTATAGGCAGCATGAATCGCTAGAGGATCGTAAGCCGATGAACTTGGCGATGATATCAAAGGCGAATGCTTCAGTCGGTAGTCCAACACGGCGCGCAGATCTGACATCACTGACGGATTGGATCGCAACCTTTGCTCGGCGACTTCAAGCGACAACTCCGAATGCTGCGTTCCCCAAAGTGTGGTGTGAAGCATTTCAACGAGCTTTGATGGTTTCGCGGAATCCACTCGGTTGGTCGACGAAATGGTTGCTGCCAAAGCACTAATCTGCTGTGGGCAATTGATGTGGCTGAGTCGGCACAAGCCCTTCGCAAGCTGCTGCTCATCGGGCGCGTCGATGGGTTCACCGATCCCCGCATCGGCCAACAGACGAGACCACAACCCGCGCTTGAGCAATTCATCTAAAGTGGTATCAAAGTAGTCGATCGCGTCTTCAAGCGACGGCGTTCGCCCAAGGTACTGTTTCAAGTCTCGCAACGAGGCCAGCATTCGCGGGCGTACCAATCGAATTGATTCCCGTACGTTATCAAGCACTCGCTGTTGAGCCACTCGCTCCAGTTTGATAACGCAGCCGCTAGGCAAATGCGGAAACTCTGCTGCAATTTCGTCGTCGAGTTTGGCGGTCGGTTTGCCACTAAGTGCCCGGAATCGGCTGGCGAATCGAAACTCTTTCCGCTGAGCGCCGATGAAGTCGAGTACGGTCAAGCAATCTTTCTCGCTATGTAAGCGAAGTCCCCGACCGAGCTGCTGCAAGAATACAGTGAGGCTTTCCGTAGGTCGTAAAAACAGCACGGTATCAACTTCAGGGATGTCGACACCTTCGTTGTATAGATCGACGACGAAGATGAAGTTCACCTTGCGATCCCGAAGTTTCTGTTGAGCGGAATTCCGCTCTTCATCGTTCGACTGTGCAGAAAGTGCTATCGATGGCACGCCGTTGTCGCTGAAGAACCTTGCCATGAACTCGGCGTGAGCGACGCTTACGCAAAACGCCAATCCACGAACGTCGGCAATATCGAGAACCGTATCGAAGAGCTTCTCAAGTACCAGCTTTGCTCGGATATCGTTACCGGTGTAAAGCCGATCCAAATCATCGACGCGATAACCTCCGCGTTGCCAAGCTAGACCGGAGAGATCGACCGAATCAGCGACACCGAAATATTGGAATGGACATAGTAAACGACGATTGATCGCGTCGGGCAGTCGGATTTCCGCACTGGCGCGTCCACCGAACCAACTCAACACGTCAAGTTGATCCGATCGTTCGGGCGTAGCAGTCAGACCAAGCAGTATTGTCGGTTTGACGTGGCCCAGCAGAGCTTGATAACTCGGTGCGGCCGCGTGATGGAACTCGTCGACCACAATGTACTCGAATCGATCCGCCGCTTCATCGAGGAGGTTGCGAGAGTTGAAGCTTTGGATCGAGCAGAACAAATGATCGCGTTGTTCAGGATCGTTACCATCAACAAGCAGATCCCCGAAGTTTTGGTCTCGCAAGACGCATCGAAACGATGCCAAGGCTTGGTTGAGGATTTCTTTGCGGTGAGCGATAAAGAGCAAGCGAGGTTTTCGTCCGAGTTGATGAGTTACTCGGGCGTAATCAAACGCGGCGATCATCGTTTTGCCCGTGCCCGTAGCAGCGACCACGAGGTGTTGATGTTTGTTTTGGACCTCGCGTTCAGCAGCGATGATGTCGAGAATTTCTTCTTGGAATGGAAACGGACGCAGGTCGAAGTTGATCGCGGTGGCCGGATCCGTTGCAACGTAGCGTTCCCTTTGAATCGCCTGGCGTAGTCTTTGAGTCGCCTTTTCGTCGAACGCTTGGAACTCATCGTCTTGCCAATAGGTTTCAAATGTTCCGGTGACTTTATCCCTGAAGCCCGTGTTTCTATGAAATAGGTAGGCCTTTGCATGCAGTCGCGTTCGTTTGGTGTCATAGCTAACGCGAACTTCGGTGTTGGGTAATTCACGAAGTACTTCGACAGCTTTCGGATCCGTTGCTCCCATGTAGCTTGTTGTGATCACGCGAATAACAGGTCCATCGCCATCAGATTGCTCAACCAATTCGCGAAGATTGTCCAGCAACACTCGAAGCCCGCTCCACTTGATGAATGAGCAAAGAATGTCGACTCGATCGCAGGTCGCGATTTCTTTTCGGAGTTGGCTCCCGAGGCTTGCATCCAGTCTGGTTCCGGTGAACAGGGAAGAGCGAGAGAGGCGACTATCAGGTCGATCATTCGCCGTAGCGTCAGTAGTCCGATGGATTGCAAGTAATCGCTGCAAAGGCGTGGCGATAGAGACACCGTTAGATTCATGCTCGTTTAGTGTTTCCGAGAGCGTGGCAACGATCCGTTCAACCAATTGTTGCTGTTTCTCCGCAGCATCTGAACCGCGATGCAAAGCCAAGCTTGAAGCGATCAATCGTTCCAGGTACTGAGCCAGCACCGAATGCGACTCCTCAGCATCAACTGGCGCGAGCGCTACCAGTCGCGGATCGCCCAACCGCGCAATCTCCGCTTCGATAGCCTTTGTCAGTAAATGGTCGTAAAGCCCGGGTTTCACTAGTCTTTCATCGCCTTTCATCAATTGCTTTTTCAACCTGCCATTATACTTACATTGCATGTCTGAAGGACGAGGGCTACTTTCATCATCACGGGAATGCCATGTAATTTGTGCATAGTGGTCGTCTGCAGAAGTGGCCGCCACAGGCTAATCAGCAGGTAAAACTCCAGTGCTCGGCTGTCGCGAACTTAGGCTGAATCTCAACAATCACTGCATCCACCGGACGGTCCGGCATTGGATTGCAAAGCTGAGTATCAAGATTAGGAAGTGGGGACTCTGCGTTTTTGAAACTGATTGGCGCTAATGGAGCGGTGCAAACACGTTGAGATGGTTGAATGAAGATACCGGAGGGAATCAAGGCGTGATTATATTGCAGGTCGATCATAAGGCCTCCTTTTTAGGATTTACGGTATAATTATGTGATCGTTTGAACGTTTTAGTCTTTGTGCAGCAGCCACCTCCAGAACTTTGAAACACCTTTAGGAGGCTGTTTTAGTTCCGTTGGCTGCTTTGTATCCGACGCAGCTCTTGGTTTGTCTTGTATCTGCTGTCGTGCGAAGTACTCTGCCTTTGCACTTTTATCTCGCTCGCGTTCCGCCTCCACCATCGTTTGTGACCACGGAGCTGCTTCGATGATGCGGTTCGCTTTGACTATGTAGTGCGACCTACATGGGAAGTTCCAATTGCCAATCGACGGCCAAAGGCTGATCGAGACACCGTCAAAGGTCATCTTCCAGTCAGTGGGCGTGAACGGCGTTACAACCTCGCGCCCGCATCCGCAACAGCAGAGATGGATCGCGGTAGCGAACTCAATCGAGACGTATAGTACGCCTGGCTCGATAGTTGACGGAATACTGTGCACAAAGCGATGTTCGAGTTGGTGGAACCTCATTCCTCAACCTCAACTACGTTAGTATGGGCGTTGGCGATTTCGTTCACTTCAATGGTGTAAAGGGAGTGCATCTCACCGATCGCATCGTGGTAAATACCGCGGTACTTTTTCCATTTGATTACGGCCGCAACGGCGTTCATCGCATTCAGCTCGGCGATCTGAATGTTGGAAGAATAAACGTCATCAACACCTCCGCCGGCAAAAGATATGCGTCCTTGCTCAGTGTGCTCGCGTCGATCAGGCGTGCTAGTCGTGGTGCGGACGATACCAGTTAGCTTGCCGTCAACCAGATTGATACCCATGCCACAATCAATGAATGACGCACCGATCTGCTCTAGCTTCTCGATGATCACTTTTTTGGCAGCGCCATTGTCGATGCAGATAAATGCAAATGAGACTCCGTCCAGCAGATGAACATTCGTGGCATTTAACTCGACAGGATGCGCGATGATCGCACGGTGCATGTTGGAGTAAATGCTACGCAAGTACTCAACCTTTGTAGGGATCTCGCGCAAACAATCGATCGAAATCGCGCCCGGTGTTCGAAATGCGTTATGCGTTTCCATGAGGTCACGATCAAACAATCGAATGTCGGCCACTGGGCTCTTGGCTACTAGGTCCAACACATAGGAACCTGTGCCGCCCAAGCCGATTATTGCGACACGCTCGTTCCTCAAACGATCCACAAGCACTCCGATTCCGGCTCGACTTGTGGCGGTGTCAACGTAATTGAATACGTTGTCTTCGTCGGCCTCCAGCGTCCGAAAGACTCGGGGATTTACCTCAGGGGCCAGTGCCTCGGCGGGCGCTGCGAACATCGAAGCGTAAACGGTCATTTGGTGATAGTAGTCGCGATATCCGTCTAGTGGACGCCGAGAGAACTTCAGGGTCGCGACCAAACCATCTGCGATCTGCTCATTCACGGATGAGTGGACCTGAATGGGCTGACCGTCGGCGGCGTAGGGGGGCTCTCCCACGAACAAGATCGTGTGGTCATCAGGTTTGAGCGTCGTGTCTCCATTGAGGCGAAGCGTACTTGCAAACGCACCACGACAAATCTGCCCTTCGACATTCCGATAGGGAACGTCTTTCATCACCAGGTATCCACCGTGGCGATGAACGGAGTACCCTTCCGAGCGGAGTTGCATAAGGTCTTGATTAAGACTGAACAGTTGGCGTGACATTGAATCGCGTTCCTTGCTTTACGAGGATGTGTTTGCCCGGGGATAGGTCCCCACTGTAAGGCTTGGTGGCGGCCAAGCTGTAGCTGACGGTGTAGATGAGGTTGGGATCGCAAGCGCCTGGAAAACCAAGCTGAACAACCTGCTCATAGGTGACCATTGGATCGCGCACATAATGCGAACGGCTGTTTACAAAAACTTCGATCAGCCTTGGTGCGGTGATAAATCGCTCTACACCGGGCTGTGTCAAGTCAAACAGATCATCTGGTTCGACCAACTGATCCGTACCACCCGGGACATCAAGGAATACGGCTTGGCTTTCGTTTGGCTGAGCCAACTCATATAGCTGCACCCCAGTAATCCTTGGTAGTCCCCAGCTCAACTGTCTTTGGTTGATCTTGAACGGATATACCACGCCGCTTGTGAAGCAAACAAATGTCTCTACTCCCCGACCACGTAGATCGAATGTCTCTTTCAGTCGGACGTCTTCGAAATCGCCGTTGGGCAGAATCGCAAATAGGTTTGCTGCTTCATTAGCGTTTGAGGCTTCGAGTATCTGGGCACCCGTTGGAACGGGGTCATCAACTGCGAACTGATGGAAGTTGAGCCCGTCACAGGCCAGTCTAAACTCCCAAGGTGGGTTGTCTGATTTCGACATCGTTATTTACTCCTTGCAGAACTTTGAGCTCAGGAAGTCTTCGCTCTACAAGGTCAATCGCAGCGATTTTTCCGATCCGGTAATGTTTTCAGAAAGTTTTTCTGAGCGGTCCGCTGGGTACTTCCCCGCAAACGAAATAAGCGGGACACGAAGGGCATGCTCGCTCGTTAAACGTCGGCTCGAAGCTGCCAAGTCGAATCGAACTAAGTACTTGCCCCAGCAACTCGGTTTTCGTTTCCAGCTTCTCGGGGGTGATGGTGATCGGCCTTATATCCTGATCCGATAGGTGCACAAACTCGACTTCACTCGCCGCGACATGCTCATTTGCCGCCAGTAGTAATGCAGCCGCTGCAAGATCGTCCACCTTGGGCTTGTATCCGCCAGTACTTACGGCACGAAAACGATGCCCACCGCTATCGCTTACCCAAAAACAATCGTCCGGTTCAAAAGTAAGTTGGTCGCCGTTAATGGTGATCGCGACAGTTGTGGGCGTAACTGCGTCACCAATGTCACGTGTTGACAAGAAGTACTTCAAAAGTTGGATCGCATGAGCGCAGAAGTTTGCTGTGTAGCCATGCTCGTCTAAACCGACGCTTTGGAATTGCGATTCGATCTTCTCTCGCAGTTCGTCGTCAGCGATGTTCCTGACGTTCTTCGATACGAACTCTTCGCACAAGCCCCTTACTGCTTCATGCATTAGCATGAATGGCGTCGACTTCCTGCGACCGCCGATCTGAAGGATGTGGGTATAGAAGAAGCGTCGTCGACAGGATTCATATAGTCCAATCTGGTCAGCCGAAAAGTTGCAAGGGCCTTCAATCAAAAAGTCGATTTGTAAGTCTTCTTTTGCGGCGTGGAATTCGGATTTCGGTTTCACGTGCTTCCTGACGATCGCTTGCCCTAACTCGTCAATAAAGGGCGTCACAGACCACTTGTAATTATTTGACTTTCGAGTGGGTGCATATCCAATCAGTCTGTCTCTGGCTCGCGAAAGCGCAACGAAGAACAAACACTGCTGTTCTTCATCATGGCTCTTGCGATCATGTAAATCCGGTTCTTCCGTTGCTCCTTCGATCATCCCGTCTGGAGCTGGACAGTCCGGGCGTCGAAAGCTCTTGGGAAGGGATGTGTTATTAAGTCCAGGAAAATGAACAACTGGAAACTCCAGCCCTTTTGACCCATGAACAGTTAACAATCTTATCCCGTCGAGCCCACCAGCGACTTCGGGAATTTTTCGAAGTTCTTTATCGTCGCCAAGTCGAACAAGTCTTCGGATTCGATCGAGCACTCGGGGTATCGGAAGGCCTTTCCCCGCTGGCTGGTGCTTAAGAAAATTCATGAGCTGCCAAACGGCAATCGCAGCAGTTCGATCCTTCACAGCCGACGCATTCGCAAATTCCACTCCGAGTCGGGTGCGGTCGAAAAGCACTGTCGCAAGTACGTTCCATGGCGACGATGCCTTATCAAAACCTTGAATTGTGTTGGCAATTCTGCGCAGAGTAGCCTTGCCCGCTGGGGACACTTCCTCCAGCGAATCTATCCTGGAACACCAGTCTGAGTCTTGAGGTTGCCCTGCACGCAATCCTTCAATGCTGGCCGCAACATCGCTCAGCGATAATAGAAAGTCATCCAAGCGACCGATCCTGAGCAGACCAATGGCACGCCGGTCGATCAAGAGCGACAGAAATGCGAGTAAATCTCTCACTTCTCTTCGCTCGAAGAGGTTGCCAAGGAAGAGTACAGGTATTCCGAGCGATTCCAGGTCCGCGGCGAATGTAGCCAGTTTTCTGTTGCCAGTACAAAGAACCGCCTGGTCTCGGTAGGCGTAGCCTTTCGCGCGGAGTTCTTCTATAGCTTCGGCAATCGCGGGGGCCTCTTCTTCAGCGTAGTCGACCGTCCGTAACTCGGCATTCGCTCCGATCGACTCCCGGTTGGACTCGATCGATAGCGTTGCCTCACTTTTGTTATGAGGCATACTTGCCGCGAAGTTCGAAAATGCCTCCGTAATCTCTGGCACGCTCCGGTAGTTAACGGTCAACGATAGTCGCTGACCACCTGGAAAGTCGTCGGAACCGAATCGCTTCATATTGAAACTGGACGCGCCGCGAAATCGATAAATCGACTGCTTGGCGTCACCAACAACCCATAGATTCGCTCCGGTCGGCGACAGGCATTTAAGCAGCCGCACGCTGCTTCGATTAACGTCCTGATATTCATCCACCAGCACGTGCTGATAGGTGCTCGCGATCTTGTCTCGAATTGCCGCCTGTGACTCGAGCAGCTTAACAGGCCGAAGCACCAAGTCGCCAAAGTCGATCAGTTGCTTCGATTCCTTTATACGCTCGTACGCGTCATAGAATTCGGCGATCTCCAAACACTTCTCCGCAGCCTCAATCTTCTCGCGGTTATTGTTTGACTTCGCATTTGCATGCATTGCGATGGCAAGCTGTCGATAGTTGGCAGCGTCAACTACCTCATCCTTTGCTCGCGAGATAGCATCCAAGATACTGTCGATTAGCTGAACTGGATCGTAGATATTTCGATAGTGCGTCAGCCCAAATCGAGGGAACTCTTCCTCAAGGAGCTCAACGGCTTCCGTTCGATCCAGCAATCTAGGGTCCTTCTCGAACCCCAACTCCTGTCGAAAGCGGCGAACTATGTCGAGCCCAAATGAATGAAAGGTACCTATCCACATCGCAGCGGCCGCTTCCGGATTCTTCGTAGCGATGCGATCAGCCATTTCAGCCGATGCTTTGTTCGAGAATGTCAGCAGAAGGATTTTGCGAGGATCGATGCCCTCGTCCAGTAACGACCCCACTCTTGAAGTGAGGGTCTGAGTTTTACCAGTGCCTGGACCTGCCTCAACCAACAAAGCGTCGCCGCGATGTAACGCAGCTTGCTCTTGTTGTGTGTTTAGTGGACGTTCTGCCTTAAGGACCTCGCGAGTATCCACACACGGTGGCAACAGAACGGCATCGAGCAATTGTTGGGCTACAACTTCGAATGGAGCTCCATGACTCCTAGCAATCTCTGATGCGCTAAGTCCTTGTTCAACATGCAGGTTCCTAACGTATTGCCTAGGAAGCAGGAACTCACGAGCGAATAAGTCCATCTGGATCTCGCGCCGTTGTAGCCGTCCATAGTCCACCACGCGGTACTCAGCATCTGGAGGTGGCTCGGCGCTTCTATCCATCTCAATGGCGGTAGATTGCTCACAATCAACACCGTCGCCCAAAACAACGTGACCTAGCTCATGCGCAGCAAGGAAAGCATTCTCGAACTCCGTCTCGCACCGTTCATGCAGAACCAGTGCTTCATTCGGTATGTACTTCGCGCGGCCTCCGTCAAGCAAGGCAGCACCCGACTTCGTGCCTTCTAAGCAGAGTTCGCGACTCTCAATTGCTGATTTTACAAAGTGATACGGCTTAGTCGGATCGCAACCGTTCGCGACTCGTTCAGCATGCAACTGTGCAGCAATCCGTCGAGCATTCTCAATTGCGTCCATTGTCACCACCAGACGCGACGAGATCAGCCACTCTACTTGGATCAACACCTGCGTCCTGCAGAACGCGGGTGAAGTCTACCTTCTCCGCCACCTGAGGCTTTACATCGGACTTGTGGCTTACCGCCCGCTCGGCAGCGGTGGGCGAAGATAGAATTTCGATAAGAGCGCTGACCGAACAAGCGAGTTCCTTGGCAAATGAGTCTAAGAACTTTGTAGACATGGAAGCGACGATTACGCGGCGTTCACGAAGTGCAGCAAGAACTTGCCGGGGCAACTGAAGCGAGGATGCAAGCTTGTTCAATTCCATTGGCTGAAGAAGGGCAAGCGGATCGGCCTTGGCAGCGGGCGTTGTCGAAGAGTAGGCGGCCCATGCATCACGAACCAACAATTCATCGGACTCCGTCAGCTCGTAGTCAGGTTTACCCTTCATGCAAGAGACTTCTCTCAGCAAGTCAATCAGCTCAGTTGCAAACTGCGGGTATTCATTTACGTAACGGTTTAGCGTCGCGAGGTCGATTACCTCCTCAAGCATGAACGACTCTAGAACCTCGTCTAATTCTATTGGTTTGTCTTCACTTGTCATTGTTTTGCAGCTCCTCGATCGTTGCCTTCAGGAGATCAATCGCTTTGTTTAGATATTTCCGGGCGGTTTTTGGCGATCGACCGATGACTTCGCTTATTGGGACTACGTCGGGCTTTGTGGATTCAAACGGGACTCCCAGCTGAAATAGCTCCACAACCGTGCGATGTTCGTCCGGCAATCGATCAATCGCCGCGCAAAGGTGTATCCGGTAATCTTCACTGCCAGATTTTTCAAAAATACTCAGATCTCCGATAGCTATCTGTTCCTGCTCCCGGTCGGACAGCTCAATATCTCGTTCGAACGAGGCGACTTCTGTGGTTCGCCGAGCATGCCTAAGCGTCTTCTTCTTGGCATCTTTCCGGAGATTCGCGACAGCCATAGCGAAGCGAACCTCGTAGATGTCCAGTCGATCGTCGTAGCCATTCTTGCGATCGATCACCAGCAGTTCCGTGAATCGATTCGATGCGAATAATCGCACGTCAGAGCGATCTGATGCTTCGCCCGCCCCATCCCATTTCGGTTCTTTCGGAAGGTGGGCAAGGACTCGCTTGAATAACGCTTCAAATAGCGACGCAAAGGTCAAATCTGTGTCGGCACATTGCCTGCGGATTCGAACCAGATGAACGAGGCATTCAGGTGGTACAAAGCCATCATCGTCTTCGGATGTGATTTCGCATCGCCTGATAAGTTCATCATCTGAGATCGCGTAAAAGCTCCTTCAGTTTTGCCTCGATTTCCGGCGGGCGACTGTAAGGTTTGCCGCCCGTCAGCTTTCTAAGTGGTTCGATCACCTCTGCCTCCTAGCTACCATTGCCAGCAAAATCAGCGCGCCCCCGAACGTCGGCGGGAGCATGATTGTCGAAACGATATGCATGTCCCCGCAGTCGGTCAAGTAATCCATTAGCGTTTGCCGGCGAGTTTGCCGGCAATATAGACGGGGTGTGGAAATCTGCTACAATTGCCGCGTATCGAAGCTTTCGTGGCGATCTAGAGCAGAAGCGACGCGGGATATGAATGAGATTTCAGAGTTTTTCGGCCTAAAAGACGGGGTGAGCGGGCCTCACACTAGCCGGACCATGATGAGCGATGAGCTCGGGGGGCTCCTTGCACATTTCAACCAACCCGACTCTGTCCCAACGCTGGCTGATTACGAACATGCAATCGTGGATGAAAACATTCTGACTAAGCCCACTCAGGCCACTCGAAAAGCCAGCCTGCGATTCTTACGCGAGCTTTACAGCCTCGACCACTCTGTGCCGCTATTCCGCGCTCTTCGTAAGTTGTGGAACCTCGATGAAAGCTCTCAGCCTCTCCTCGCCATCCTTTCTGCATTTGGTCGTGATCCGACGCTTCGCGCAGCGTCTCCAGTAATTCTTGGTACTCCAGTTGACTCGGAAGTCAGTCGTACCCAGCTTACGCGGGCAATTAAGGAATTCTGCGACGATACAATGGCCGACTCAACTATTGATAAAATTGTAAGAAATGCGGGCTCGACTTTTACTCAGAGTGGACACTTAGTTGGTCGCGTTCGAAAGGTGCGACAGCTAGTAAAACCAACGCCGATCTCGATTACTTTTGCGCTGTTGTTAGCATACGCAGACGGCGCTAGGGGAAAGCGATTGTTGTCCAGTGACTTCGTTCGGCTAATTGATGCTGATGAAGATACTGCGAGAGCGCGAGCGATTGAAGCACGTAAACTTGGTTTGATCTCGCTCCGGGAAAACAGCAACGCCTTTGATATTGGCTTTGCTCCTTTGATTGGCGAACGCGACTGGAGACACATGAATGAGTAGGCTCGACGACCTGGCTAATAACTATGAAAAGCACATCAGCGCTCCGTGGCAGCGCAACCTAGCCGGCTCGCAGCGTTCGATCTTTGTTGTATATCCACAAGAAGACGAGCGTCGGATGCGAGCAAAAATTGGTGACTTCGAAGTTCGAACTCGCAATGCCGGTCACGATTGGCAGTTGGTCGATCTGACCGAAATGTTTCCAAAGTGGATGGCCAGCGAGGAGTATCGTGAGAGCTACTTTGAAGACCCATCCGACCTCAAGCTGAAGCTTGATACGGCATTCATGAACTTTGTGTCTCAGCATCTGCGCGCCGTGCTAACCAACGACCAAGCAACAGAACAATCCGTCGTCGCCGTGATTGGTGGTGCATCGCTCTACGGCTTTCTGCATATCTCAGAATTAGTCGACAAAGTGGCCGGCGATATCCGTGGACGCTTGGTCTTCTTTTTCCCGGGTCATTTCGAGCAAGGCACCTACAGCCTGCTCGGCGCGCGATCTGGTTGGAATTACCTGGCAACACCGATCACGCATCGGTCTGGAGAATAAGCAATGAAGAACCGTGAACTGTTTTTGAGAGACCCCGTCTCATCAGCGTTGATGAACAATGGCCAGGCCCGCATCAACGATGGCCAGACCGAACAAGAACTCCTCACGCTCAAGGAGGAATTGACGAACTTCGTTTGCGAAGGGCAGTACGAAGACGGTGCGATTCGCATTCTCGAGTCTTATATTCGTCACTTTGGCGGGACGAGCCAACCAGCAGCATGGGTAAGCGGTTTCTTCGGTAGCGGTAAATCGCACCTGCTAAAAATGCTTTGTCACCTTTGGGTCGACACGGAGTTCCCGGACGGCTCACGAGCCCGCTCGCTGCCACGCGACTTGCCCGAGGCTTTGGTCGCCAACTTGAAAGAGCTGGATACGCTCGGGCGGCGCTACGGCGGACTTCATGCGGCATCGGGCACACTGCCATCTGGAGCGAACGAGAGCGTTCGTTTGACCGTCTTGGGCATGATCTTTCGTTCCAAGGGGCTTCCTGAGAAGTTTGCCCAAGCCAAGTTCTGCCTCTACCTAAAGAACAATGGCTTTTACGACAAAGTTAAAGCTGCAGTGGAGTCGAAGGGCAAAGACTTCTTCCGCGAGCTGAACGATCTTTATGTCAGCCCGATCCTGCACGACGCTCTCATCGAGGTTGACTCGGGCTTTGGTGATCGCAAAGCCGCACGTGCCACGATCAAGACTGAGTTCGTGCAGCCGAACGACGTTTCAACTAAGGACTTCATCGAGACGATTCGCGAAGTCATCTCTGTGAATGGACAATTGCCTTGTACGATTATTGTGCTAGACGAAGTACAGGTTTATATCGGCGAAGAACAAGATCGTGCTCGCGATGTCGTTGAAGTTGCCGAAGCACTCAGCAAGCAACTCGACTGTCGCATCGTGGTGATCGGAGCCGGTCAGAACGCGCTCAGCGCTCAAGCTCCGCACTTTCAGTGGCTGAAAGATCGATTCACTATTCCGGTCGAACTGTCAGATACGGACGTTGAAACGGTCACGCGACGTGTGCTGCTCCAGAAGGAGCCCAAGCATGTGACAGATATTCGCAAATGCATGGACCTTCACGCCGGTGAGATCGAACGGCAACTATCCGGAACTCGCATTGCCAGCACCAGCAACGATCGCAACATCATCGTCGAAGATTATCCACTGTTGCCGACACGACGCCGATTTTGGGAATACGTCTTCCGCGCAGTCGATCCGACGGGCACGAGCGGTATGTTGCGATCCCAACTTCGAATCATTCACGATGCACTGCAGGAGCTAGCCGAACAACCGCTAGGCACCGTCGTCCCTGCTGACTTTATGTTCGAACAGCTTCAACCGAACTTGGTGCAGCAAGGTGTTCTGCTGCGTGAGTTGGATGAAACCATCCGCAAACTGGATGACAGCACACCTGAAGGCAAGCTCAAGAGACGCATCTGCGGCTTGATCTTCTTGGTCCGCAAGATCCCCCGCGAAGCTGGCTTTGATATTGGCATCCGTGCGACACCCGAAATGCTGGCGGACCTACTAGTTAGCGATTTGCGCAACGACGGCTCCGATCTACGCAAGCAAGTGCCTTTGATGCTCGATCAATTGGTCGAAGAAGGAATATTGCTTAAGGACGAGACAGAGTACAACCTGCAAACCAAGGAGTACTCTGACTGGGATCGTGAATATCGTAATCGTGTCGCTCGCTTCAACGAGAAGAATGCCGAGCTTCATGCAAAGCGCGAGGCATTGATCCGCGCGACCGCTGAGAAGGAACTCAAGAACGTTCAATTAGTTCATGAAGGGGAACGCAAAGAGAAGCGACGATTGGAAATCTTCTTCGGTGAAGAGCCCCCAAAAGTTGACGACGATACAATTCCCGTCTGGATTCGCGACGGCTACAACACCAAAGACTCCAACGTAGTGGAAGCAGCGCGAGCCGCAGGTACGAATAGCCCGATCGTTTTCGTCTTTCTGCCTCGTGGCAATGCTGACGCACTCAAAGCGCAAATCATCCGGAACGAAGCGGCCGCCGGAACCATTCAGTTCAAAGGTGTTCCCAGCACGCCCGAAGGCGAAGAAGCCAAGAAGGCGATGGAGACTCGGATGTCTGATGCGGCAAGCCATCGCAACGAACTGCTCGCCGAAATCATCGATTCGGCCAAGGTCTTCAAAGGCGGTGGAGCTGAAGTGAACGGCATCACGATTGAACAAAAGATCGTCGACGCCGGCAACGCAGCGCTCGTGCGGATGTTTCCGGATTTCAAAGACGCGGACTACAAAAACTGGCCCGTGGTTATCACGCGAGCGAAGGCGAAAGACGACACGCCGCTGCAAGCGATCAAGTGGGCTGAGGAGGCTAAGGCACATCCTGTTTGCAAAGCGATTCTGAAGGCGATTGGCTCTGGTGCCGAAGGACGCGAGCTGCACAAGAAGTTTGGTGCGCCGCCCTATGGTTGGCCCCAAGACGCTGTTGACGGGGCACTGATGGCACTGCACAACGCGGGCGATGTCTCCGTTCGATACTCCGGCGAAACTGTTTCCGCCGGCAACCTTGACCAAACCAAAATCAAGAAAGCGGAGTTCCGCCAGGTAACACGAGTCATAACCGCTCGCGAGAAATTGTTGCTGCGTGGACTGTTTCAAGAGGCCGGAGTTAACGCCAAGCAGAGTGACGATCTAGACGAGAAGTCAAGCGAGTTCATCGAAGCCATGCTTGGCTTCGCATCGCGTGCCGGCGGGGAAGCACCACTGCCACCGTTGCCTGATACTCAACCCCTTCTCGACATTCGCAACCATGCGGGGAATGAGCGGCTAGGCAAGTTACTTGAACAGGAATCTGAGCTCAAGAAGCTCGCGAAGCATTGGAGAGAACTTGGCGAACTTGCTGAGAAGCGTAGACCGAATTGGAAGGCCCTTGATCGCATGCTTCGCCACGGAGCCAATACGCCTGGCGTCGATGAAATCCAATCTTCGGCCGATGGTGTTCGTACCAACCGTCTATTGCTCGACACTTCCGACCACGTGTCGGGACTCGTCAAGAAATGTGCAGAGCTGCTGCGAGCCTCTGTCACAACGGCGCATGCAACCTTGAAGAAAATGCATGACGAACAGATGTCGCTACTGACCAAGTCAGAAGTCTGGACCAAACTGAGGGCAGATCAACACTCAAGCATTCTCAGCTCCAATGGGATCGCAGATGTTGCGGCGATTAACGTTGGAACCGATGACGAGCTATTGCAAACTCTAGATTCAACTCCATTGTCGTCGTGGGGAGATAGGTCGGCTGCAATTCCTGGTCGGTTCTCGGCTGCTTTAGCTCAGGCTGGCAAGATGCTCGAACCCAAGTTGCAGCAGGTTCGACTGACGAGCGGCACACTCAAAACACCAGAAGATGTGAAGCAATGGCTGAGTGAAAAGGAAAACGAACTGCTGGAAAAGCTCAAGTCTGGTCCCGTAATCGTTTTGTAACACGTCATTCACATCCTTTGATTAGATCCGCAAGCTGCCATGTCAACACTTGATTCCAAACTTCGAAAAAAACTTGAAGACATCGTTGTCGAAGCACGCGATGTTGCTGAAACCGGTGCGCGCGATGCGTTGCAAGCTTTGACCGTGCATGAAGGCAAACGTGGTGGGCATCTCAGCGAAGCCCAAGCCGAATTGCGCAATAGATTGCGTATCCATGGACGCCAGCTCGGTGACGAACGGCGCGACAACGGAGAGCAAGCGATTGAACTATTGATCATTGAGTGCGCTTATGAGCATTGGCATCGCATGTTGTTTTCGCGATTTCTCGCGGCCAACGAATTGTTAGTTGAACCTAAGTCAGGAATGGCAGTATCGCTGGAAGACGTTGCGGAGCTCGCTTCAGACGAGAATGTCGATCCATGGGAGTTGGCGGCGTCATTTGCCACCGGAATGCTCCCACAGATCTTCCGAGTCGATAGTCCGGTCCTTGCTTTATCGCTTCCGACAGAACAACGCAAGAAGCTCGAGGAACTGCTCGAGTCACTCCCCAATGAAGTGTTCACAGCATCTGATTCCTTGGGATGGGTATACCAGTTTTGGCAAACTAAACGAAAGAAGGAAGTGAACGAGTCCGAAGTTAAGATCGGAGCGCGTGAGTTGCCGGCCGTGACTCAATTGTTTACAGAACCATATATGGTCAGCTTTCTGTTGGACAACTCGCTGGGAGCCTGGTGGGCGGCGCGACGCCTGACCCAAGATGACCTACGAACCGCAACCAGTGAACAAGAACTACGCGATAAAGCCGCATTGCCAGGCGTGCCGTTAGAGTACCTGCGATTTGTTCGTATTCCATCAGGCAACGAAGCTGAGGGCGACGAAAACACTGGTCCCTGGACTCCTGCAGCGGGTACTTTTGACGCTTGGCTCAAGTCGTTGGCTGATTTCAAGACGCTCGATCCATGCTGCGGTAGCGGTCATTTTCTGGTGGCTGCGTTACTGATGCTAGTTCCGATGCGCATGGAATTAGAGGGTTTGTCCGCAACCGAAGCGGTAGATCTTGTACTAAGCGAGAACTTGCACGGCCTGGAGCTTGACCAACGTTGTGTTGAGTTGGCCGCATTTGCAATTGCATTGAAATCGTGGACGTTTCCGGGATCCGGCGGCTATCGCGCGTTACCGAGTTTGAACGTCGCATGCTGTGGCCTCAGTGTTAGCGTGCCCAAAGAGGAATGGAAGAATTTAGCTGGTGAAGACAATCAACTAAAGATCGCACTTGATTGGATGTACGATGAGTTCAGCAATGCACCAGTACTAGGAAGCCTTGCGAATCCGACGAAAAGTATGGCTTCTAAAATTGTTGACTGGTCAGCTCTGTCGCCACGCATTGACGAAGCACTCGCTGCTGAAGAAGCCAATAACTCTAAAGTTTCTGCAGGTGTTGTCGCCCACGGATTGTTGCGAGCAAGCAATCTACTTGCCAGAAAATACGATTGGTTAGTTACAAATGTTCCATACAAGAAAGCGGCTGAACTTGTTGACGATCTGTACCACCACATCGAAACCAATTTTGAAGAGGGTCGTAAGTCGCTCGAAACTGCCTTTGTACTGCGTTGTAACGATTTTTTGAATGGCGGAGGTGTCCTCTCGGCGGTCACTCCCCAGAATTGGACCTTTTTGACGACGTACAAGCCGTTTCGCAAGGCAACTTTAATGCGTAGTCAAATCAATCACATCGCTAGATTAGGCCCTGGAGCGTTTCAAGAAATTACAGGCGAAGTTGTTAAAGCGATTCTCTTTTCGTCAAGTAAGGTTGATGCTGACATAACATCGACGTTCTTCAGCGTCGATGTCGCAGATGCCAAGACTCTGAGCGAGAAAGCAAATGGAATCGCGACAAGGGAAGTTCGATTCCACAACCAGCTGTTGCAGCTAGAGAATCCGGATGCACGTATCATTTTGGATGAGGTATCTGGAGTCGAACTGCTTCGGGAAAATGCCGGATCATTCGTCGGTTTGCAGAACGGTGATACTCCTCGGTTCATATCACATTTTTGGGAGCAGCACGACCGCTCTGATGTTTGGGCTCTATTCCAAATGCCGTGCGAGTTAACTACGTTCTACGATGGACGCACGTCACTTTTGCGATGGGAAAACGGCGAGGGGGATTTGTCGCTTTCGCCACAGGCTCGAATTCAAGGAATAGAAGCTTGGAAAAAACGGGGCGTAGCCATTCGTTTGACCAAACCCTGTCCATGCGTACTGTATGACGGAGAGATTTACGATCAAAGCAGTGCTGCAGTTATCCCAAAGGGCGAGCTCTCTCGCACTGCGCTTTGGACGTTTTGCTGTTCGCAAGAATTTCGGGTCGAACTTGAAAAGATTGACCAGAAGCGGAACGTTACAAATGCTACTTTCGTAAAGGTTCCTATCGACCTTGCGCATTGGCAAGAGGTGGCGGCGGAGAGATATCCATTTGGACTTCCCTCGCCGTATACAGACGATCCGACACAATGGATATTCCACGGCCATCTGGCTAGCTGCACCGATGCTTTGCAGGTTGCTGTCGCTCGGCTTCTCGGCTATCACTGGCCTGCCGAGCTGGATACGCAGATGGAACTGGCCGCTGATGCCCGTGCATGGATCGATCGTAGTGCTCAACTAAACAGCCTTGCCGACGACGATGGAATTGTCTGCATTCCGGCTGTCGCATCAGAACAGCCCGCTGATAGTCGTTTGCTCAGCTTGCTTCATCGAGCTTTCGAAGATGGAGTCGCGCAAGAACGAATCTTTAGCGAAACGATCGAAGGTGCAGATGAAAGAGATCCTTTGACGCTAGATCTATTGAGACGTGGATGGAAGCCGGCGTTGCCTAATGACTTCAATTCATGGTTCAATCGATTGCTCGATGCCGCTGGCCATAATGGTAAATCACTTGAGTCGTGGTTGCGTGACAAATTCTTCGATTCGCACTGCAAGAGATTCAACCAAACGCCATTCATTTGGCATATCTGGGATGGACATCGCGAAGGGTTCTCAGCGCTCGTCAATTACCACAAGCTGGCTAGCTCAAATGGCCGCCGTCTACTCGAAAAGCTAACCCACAGCTATCTCGGAGACTGGATCAATCGCCAGCAAGACGAAGCAAAGCGTGGTGCAGAAGGCGCGGACGCGCGACTTATCGCGGCTCGCAATCTGAAGGCACAGTTGGAACTTATCCTTGCCGGCGAGCCACCATTTGACATTTTTGTGCGATGGAAGCCATTGCATCAACAGCCTGTCGGCTGGGAGCCAGACATCAACGACGGTGCCCGTCTCAACATCCGTCCCTTCATGGCTGTCGATATCCCAGGCGGCAAGAAAGGGGCTGGCATCCTTCGCGTAAAACCGAACACCATCAATTGGAACAAGGATCGAGGAAAGGAAGTCGAGAAGCTGATCGAGGACTTCCCCTGGTTCTGGGACTGGGATGGCACGACCCAAGACTTCACCGGCGGCGACACCTTCACCGGCGACCGATGGAACGACCTGCACTATTCCAACGCATTCAAGCATAAAGCGAGAGAAGCCGCGAAGAATCGTGAGGTTCAGGAATGAGCCAGTTCGTTTACGCATCAAATCCAACGAACATGACGCGAGTCTCAACGCCTGGTGTCTTTGCGGTTTTACGAAGATCGCCTTAGCGTGCTCACGAAACTGATTTCGTAAGTATGCATGCTTCATTTATTTGCAACCTAAATCAAACAAATCACCTCTCAGAGGCACCCATATGCTAATCCACGAAATACGACTCGCTGGGCTACTTTCGTTCGGGCCGGAAACGCCGCCGCTTTCACTTCAACGCCTCAATATCCTGGTTGGACTTAATGGTTCTGGTAAATCCAATTTGATCGAGGCTATCGGTGTGTTGCGCTCTTCGGTCACCAAGCTTGCAGCACCGATGCGAGGTGTTGGTGGCGGTGGCGTAACGGAATGGATATGGAAAGGTGCGGCGGATAAGAACGCAATAATCGACGCGGCATTTGCTAATCCCAATGGTCAGAAGAAACTGCGGCACTACATCGAATTCGGAGTAAATGATCAACGCTTCGAACTTATCGACGAACGAATCGAGAATGAGTCGCCCTTTCGTGGGCATTCAGAGCCTTTGTTCTATTACAAATACCAATATGGCATGCCGATCCTATCTATCAAGGGCACTGATCAACGACGCCATATCGAACGGCATGAGTTGGCAGTAGACGAATCCATTCTCTCACAACGACGAGATCCGGACCAATATCCCGAGTTAGCCATGCTGGCTGACTCATACGAAGAAGTACGTCTTTATCGGGAGTGGTCGTTCGGCCGCACGTCTGTCTTTCGCGCTCCGCAGCCTGCAGATCTTCGCAATGACAGTCTGGAAGAGAATTTTTCAAATCTCGGGCTGTTCCTAAATCACCTGAGGAGCAAGCCGAAGGTAAAGGCGATCATCCTTAACGAGTTGAGGCGGCTATATGAAGGTTTGGATGACTTCGATGTGCGTATCAAAGGTGGCACCGTAGAAGTCTTTCTAACAGAAGGTGACTTCGTCATTCCGGCTAGTCGACTATCCGATGGAACACTTCGCTTTCTCTGCCTACTGGCCATCCTTTGTGATCCAGATCCACCTCAACTCATTTGCATCGAAGAGCCAGAACTTGGTCTGCACCCTGATATGTTGCCAAGCCTTGCTGACCTCATGATCGCCGCTTCCGAACGAACGCAACTGGTGGTGACGACTCATTCCGACATTCTGGTCGACGCCATGACAGACCGTCCAGAGAATGTTGTCATCTTTGAAAAACATCAAGGCTGCACACAAATGAAACGGCTCGACTCCAAGGAACTCGAACATTGGCTCAAGGACTACCGACTTGGGCGGCTTTGGACGGATGGAGAGTTGGGAGGTGTGCGATGGTAAGCGTCACAATATACGTCGAGGGCGGCGGTGACTCGAAAGAACTCCACATTCGTTGCCGAGAGGGATTTCGTAAGTTACTAGAACGATGTGGTTTTACTGGAAGGATGCCAAAGCTGGTTGCTGGAGGCGGACGAGAGCAAACATTTAAGTATTTCTGCACCGCCCATGGTGCCAGCGCAAGCAACAGCATCGTTTGCCTGCTAGTCGATAGTGAAGATCCGATGACCGATATTGAAAGGACATGGGAGCATCTCAAGGATCGAGATGACTGGGACCGCCCCGACGGTGCTACCGACGAACAGGTGTTGATGATGACTGCCTGTATGGAAACGTGGATCGTTGCCGATCGAGCGGCTTTACGTGCACACTACGGCAGCAACTTGAACGAGAATCAGTTACCAGCGGTCGTCAATCTTGAGACCAGGGGGCGACAGGGTATTCAAGACGCTCTTGAACGCGCAACATCTCAATGCAGCAACAATTACCAAAAGGGAAAGCGGTCCTTTCAGGTAATGGCCGTTCTTACCCGTGCGACACTAGAGCAGCATTTGCCGAGCTTTGTTCGCGACATGCGAATCCTGGAGGCAACCCTGTGATTGGTATCAGACCATCGATTGCCGCTTTCGCTCCGCTTTCGCGCCGCTTTATTGCCGCTTTACCTGGGGATTACCGAGGATTTTGCGGGGTTTGCGCTGCGTTGTTGTCGCTTTCCATTCGAAATTGCCGTATTCGGCAGTTGGGAGGAAACCAATGACGCTTCTCGATTCCGTAATCAAGGGGCTAGACGCATCGACGCGTTGCGCCAACAGTGAAGTCGCCCCGACTGCTGTTCTGTGGACCGATGCAAAGAGCGAATGGCTTCCATTGCTCGAACAACTTAAGGCTCGCTTGCCACAATTGTTAGTGCTAGGCGAGTACGCACCGGATACCCGCACCGGTCCAGCGATCTGGCTGAAATGCGCGATGCAGGGTGTGTTACCAGAGGTTGAGTTTCCAAAGGACAAAACACCGATTCTGTACCTCCCCGGTGTTAGTCGACAAGAACTCCGCGCGGGCACGCAATGCCCTTGGGAGTTGCAGCCATTGGTGGAACTCCTTTACCGTGGAACGGTCTGGGCACAGAAGAATGGTCGCGACTGGACGGTTGAAGCGATGTTGGTCTCCAAAGAGAGTCCTGCACTGGGTCTGGATGTTTCCGGGACGGCAAATACCAAATTATCGATGATGGCATCGCTGGCAGTTCTGGCGATTACGCCCGTCTCAAAGCTAGAAGGGCGAAGACTGGAAGGTGAAGACTTCGATCGATTGATGATCGGCGATCATCCTCGCGATCTGCTTCGCTGGATGAGCAACCCACAAGAAGTACGAGCGGAAATGGATAATGGTAAATGGCACGCTTTCTGTAATCGCTGTCGTGAAGAATATGGGTTCGATCCGGCAACGGATGGAGAACTAGTTGCCGGCGAAAAACTTGGAACACAGGGAACTAGTAAGTGGGAAGGATTATGGTTGCGGTTTTGTGAATCGCCCGCGAGTTACAACGGAATTGTCAATGTTCTTCGCAAGGCCAAGCCTCATACACTGGCGGCTCGGTTCGACCGAGAATATTGGCCAGATGAGAACGAGCAAGATGAAGAAGCGCTCCGAAACGCTCTACTTGAACTTGCCAGCTTTGACCAAGGAAGCGCACGGACTGAGGTTGTTAAACTGGAAAAGTATCATGGTATGAGACGCAGTTGGGTGTGGGCGAAGTTGGGACAAGCTCCGTTGGCTTGTGCCCTAGAGTTCTTGGTCGGACTGGCTGGACGAACTGCGTCACACCTAGGCGGCGATTCAATTGCTGATTTGGAAAAGCAGTATGTTCAAGGCGGCTATCTCGCCGACGACCTTGCGTTGAGGGCGCTTGCATCCGTGAAAACGAAGCCTGATTGCGATGCAATCGAAGCAACCGTGCGTGCGTTGTATCTTCCTTGGTTGGAGCAGGCTGCGGAGCGATTCCAGGATTGCGTGCAAAAAGAGTCTTGGCCGAACAGAGTGTCGAGCAATCGACCACCGATAGTTACAGCTGAGGCGGGTACATGCCTGTTATTCGCGGATGGTCTGCGCTACGATTTGGCAGTGCGTCTAACAGAGATCCTGCGTGAACGAGGTTACACGACCGGTGAAAACCGACGATGGGCGGCGCTGCCTTCGGTAACGGCTACTGCGAAACCAGCGGTGACTCCAATCGCAGAGAAATTAGAAGGACGCGGACTGCCGGATTCTTTCACACCTGAAATTAGTGATGGCGATGAATGCAAGCCACTCACGCATGCGAGGCTTCAGTCGTTGCTTAAATCAGAAGGCTACCAAATCATCGGAACCAGTGAAGTGGGTGAACCTGCAAAGCCGAACTCACGTGGCTGGGCGGAAACGGGTGAGATCGATAAGCGTGGTCATGATTTGCAGATCAAGCTTGCTTCATTGGTTGCTGGCCAGGTCGAAGCGCTGGCAGATCGCATCGTCGAATTATTGGACACTGGCTGGCGCAAAGTGCGTGTGATTACCGACCACGGTTGGCTGCTTATGCCTGGTGGCTTACCCAAGCAGGAACTGCCTTCGTTCCTAACCGAAGCAAAATGGTCTCGCTGCGCGACGATCAGAGGTGATTCCAAGCCGAATGTTGACCGGCACGCTTGGTATTGGAATCCACAGGCTGAGTTTGCCAGTGCTTCGGGGATCAAGTGTTTTTCAGCAGGGCATAGCTATCAGCATGGCGGAGTGAGTCTGCAGGAGTGCTTGGTAGCAGACATCCTGGTTTCGCCCGATGTTCAGGTGAATGCTGAGTCGGTCAACCTTGCCAAGGTTGATTGGAAGGGACTGAAATGTCGCATCACGGTTGAGCCCGTTGTGTCAGGATTGCAGGTTGACTTAAGAAACAAGCCCAACGATCCGACTACTTCGATCACCAGTGGCGGGAAGGCCCTTGACGGAAATGGAACGGTCACGCTGTTTGTTGAGGATGAAGATCTTGAAGGCACAATGGTAGCTGTCGTCGTATGCAGCGAAGCCGGCCGAGTACTTGCAAAACAAAGCACCACGGTGGGTGGTGAACAGGAATAAATGATGATCACATCAAACCTCCAAATGGACGATTTGGATCGGAAATCAGCTTCGGTATTTGACGGATATCTGGTCCGAAAGGACTTGGTTCGCAAGTACGCTAGGCAGTACCCGATCCCAACTTATGTGGTTGAGTTTCTTCTCGGGCGCTACTGCGCGACGGTTGATGAAGCTGAGATCGCCGAAGGGCTAGAGATCGTCGAAAAGCAACTTCAGAATCGAACCGTGAAGACTGGGCAAGAGGAAGTGTTCATCAAGCAGGCTCGCGATAAGGGATCGGTAAAGCTGATCGATATTGTTCGAGCGAAACTGGATACTCGTGCCGACTGTTACCTTGCAGAGATTCCAAGTCTGGCGATCAAGGATGCGTTGATCGAAGACAACTTGGTCGATGATCACGAACGTATGCTGACCGACGGTTTCTATGCGGAGATTACGCTCGAGTACGATTCAGTTATTGCGCAAGAGAAGAGTGGCAAACCGTTTCGAGTCTCCAGTCTGCGTCCGATTCAAATGTCTAAGTCAGACATCTTGGACGTCCTGCGCCGCGGACGATCGCAGTACTCAACATCGGAATGGATTGACTTTCTGATACGGTCGATCGGGTTGGAACCGACAGAACTTTCTGAACGTGCAAAGTATGTGGTCCTTCTACGAATCGTTCCCTTTGTGGAACGCAATTACAACATGGTGGAGCTCGGCCCACGCGGAACCGGTAAGAGCCACTTGTTCCAGCAAATTTCGCCGTACTCGCATTTAATTTCCGGTGGCAAGGCGACCGTCGCTAAGATGTTCGTGAACAACGCCAGTGGTCAGCGAGGCCTTGTTTGCCAATACGATGTCGTGTGTTTTGACGAAGTGTCTGGTGTTTCTTTCGATCAGAAGGACGGCGTCAACATCATGAAGGGTTACATGGCATCTGGTGAATTTAGCCGTGGAAAAGAAAGTATCCGCGCCGAGGGAGGCATTGTAATGGTCGGCAACTTCGATGTCGACGTCGAGCAACAACAAAGGATTGGTCATTTGCTTAGCCCCCTGCCTCCCGAGATGCGAGATGACACCGCGTTCCATGATCGTATTCACGCATATGTACCTGGATGGGACTTTCCGAAGCTCAATCCCAATCAACATCTGACCAATCACTTTGGATTGGTCAGTGACTTCTTGAGCGAATGCTGGACAAAGCTCCGAATGTCCAGCCGAGTCTCCACACTTCAGAATCGCGTTTTTTTCGGTGGGGCGCTTAGCGGCCGCGATATCGAAGCCTGCAACAAGACGATCAGCGGCCTAATCAAACTGCTTTACCCAGATCCCGAGATGGAAATATCCGATGACGAATTAGAGCGTGTTGTTCGAATTGCTCTTGAATCGCGCCGGCGGGTAAAGGAGCAGCAGAAGAAATGTCTCAAGAGCGAGTTCCGTAATACGCACTTCAGCTTCACGATGGGTGTCGATGGTGTCGAGCAATTTGTATCAACACCAGAGCTCCACAGCGATGCCGCGATCGATGGTGATCCATTGCCTCCTGGCCAGGTTTGGGCGATAAGCCCCGGCTCTGGGGAAGCGGGCCCCGGGCTTTATCGATTGGAAGTCACTTCCGGCATCGGTAGCGGAGTTCGGATTTTGAACACACCCACGCCCCCATCATTCCGCGAGAGCGTGAAGATCGGCGAACAGAATCTTTATACGCAAAGCAAGGCATTGGTTGGTGATCGTGACCCTCGATCGCACGAGTTCTCGATTCAGATGCGGGCGATGGACAATGACCACAGTGGCTATGGATTGGGCTTGCCTGTACTAGTTGCCTTGTCGAGTTCACTGCTGGAACGTAGCACCAAAGGCGGAATGATCATCGTTGGTTCACTGAATCTGGGAGGTTCCGTCGAGATGATTCCCAATCCAGTCGCGATCGCCGAAGTCGCCATCGAGAAGCAAGCCACCACACTTCTGATGCCTGTCGCCGCCCGTCGTCAACTCAATGACCTACCCGACGAATTATGGACCAAGATCAGCATCGAGTTCTATAAGGACGCACAAGACGCGTTCTTCAAGTGCTTGTTGGATTAAAGACTTTCAGGAGGATAGGAAATCCCACTGTCCCACATAGATGCCTTGACATTACAAGCACTTGAGAGAGGGATATCGTAAGAGATTGACGGCATGCGAGAAGAAACCCTACGTTCGTATGAGAGGGGCTCGGGAAAACCAATTGGATCAGTCTCTGTTCATTCATTAAATGGTACTTTCGGAGACAAGAACAATGATTACGCCGACGCGATAAGCACTCAATTTGCATCGCCTGACGACTTTCTTGCTCGATAGTTCAGAGGGTTATGTGAACGTGTCGCGGAGGATCAGGCCAAAGGCTACGCACGGGCCGCGACACGAATTGCTCGAGCATTGAAAAACAAACTTATCCTTAATTACACTATTAAACTTCTTACTCGCAACTTCTACCGCAATTTAATTGAGCGAACCCGAGCAAAGCCAAACGATTTCCTTTGGCAGCCTTGGTTCGGCGACAACAAAATGATTTGGGGACTATTCATCGCCCCTACTTTTCGGAAAGACAAATGGACTAACGACAAGAGTGAGATCCGACGCGTCGATTATGACTATTGGACTGTTGGACACGTGCGAAAGACAGGGATAATCGATCCGGAAGTTGGCAAGATCCTTCAGTTTTCTTCGATAGTCTAACAACATGTTGATAGCGTTCTATGTCTTGCATTGCTCGGGGGTAATTCCGAGCTATTATATCATCACTCACGGAAATTTCCTATTTACCTTATGTTGGATCCGCTCGTCGGAACGGGGTGTACGCCCAGTTCACAATTCTGTCTGCATAACGAAGGGGAAATTGAGGCGCGAGAGCCTATGTCACCGCGTTTGCTGTATAGCGAGATCGAAGTTTCGACAGAACAACTGTTTAGCCAAATCGACTAGAATGCTTCAACGAGAGATAGAATGCCTGAATACTCCTTTGCTACCCTTTCTTCTCTGGACTTTGAGTATCTCGTTAGGGATTTACTCCAAAAACACTTGGATTGCCATTTGGAAAGTTTTAAATCTGGTAGAGATGGTGGCGTCGATCTGCGCCATGCAAAGGTTAATGGGGGAAAATGTATCATTCAGTGTAAACGTTTTGTCGAAACGAGCTTCAGAAAACTTAAATCGGAAATTGAAAAAGAACTTCCCAAGCTAAAGAAGTTGCAGCCAAGTCGATATATCCTGTGTACATCACTTCCTCTGCTTCCGCAGCATAAAGACCAACTTAGAGACGTACTGAGCCCTTATTGCAAATCGACAGCCGACATTTTTGGTAACGAAGATCTAAATAACTTGCTTGGGAAATGGGAAGAGATCGAACGTAAGCACTTCAAACTCTGGTTATGTAGTGAGCCGATCCTGCAAAAGGTTCTTAAGAGCGAGATCTTCAATCGCACCGCTCTTTCGATCGAAGAAATTCAACAACGCATTTCCATGTTTGTCCCCACCAATGCCGTTGAGCGGGCACGAAGTTGCTTGGAACAGAAAGGCTACTGCCTGATTGTTGGAATTCCTGGAATCGGAAAGACAACCACCGCAGAAATATTGCTCTCGCTACATGTAGACGAGGGCTGGGAACTCGTTTTCATAACTAACGCCGCTCATGGAATCGAGGTCCTTAGAAAGGAAGGTCGCCAGGTCGTTTACTATGACGACTTTCTTGGTCAAACAAGCCTGGATGAAAAGCTCGACAAAAACGAGGAAGACGATATTTCGCGATTGGTTAAGTATTGTTCAAGGCGCCCTCAGCAGAAACGTTTTCTTCTGACGACACGAGAATATTTGCTAGAGCGAGCGACTCAAGTTCACGAGAAGCTAAAGCGATCGGATCTCAGCTTGTCCCAATGCACCATACAGCTCCAGGATTATACGAAGCATATACGTGCCCATATCCTGATTAATCATCTTTTCTTCTTCGAAGTGAAACGATCGATCTGTCAGGATCTGGTTGAGAAAGGCATCGCTCGCCGCATCGTCGATCACCCTAATTACAATCCTCGCGTAATCGAGGAGATGTGCTTAAAATATCAAAGTCAAGATTACACGACGAGTACGTTCTCACAGGACTTCATTAGGTTTTTAGACGATCCAAAGGTGATCTGGGAATCCGCATACGACGGTCAACTCTCCAACGATGCTAAGGAACTCTTAATCACTTTTGCGAGCCTTGGCGAAATGACCGATCAGGTGACTCTCAAAACAGCATTCCAAGCCTTTTCTCAGGCAGGAGTAGACCCCCTGAACTTTGAAATGCGATTTAGAAAAGCGATTAGGGAACTTGATGGTTCTTTTGTCGCAACTCGGCTGGCTCCTTATAATCGAGAGACGACATTTCATTACCACAATCCTTCCGTGAAAGATTTTACAGACTCAATCATTTCCCAGCCCGATGTTGCACGGGAAATCGCGTATCGATCTGTCTTTCATTCGCAACTATCTAATGGCGACGCATGGAAGTCTCTTGCTGCGGATAAGTTGGTTCATGTCGTGTCAAGGAATTTGAATTCGACGGATCCGAAATATACTTCATACGCGAAGCGACTTTGCTTCTGGATCGAACGCTGTGTCTCCGAACCAAAGCTCGGCGTTTTGTCGGAAGAAATTGCAGCGTTGGCTGAACGATATTTACTGTCGTATGAGTCGACGAACGACAGCTGTGAATCGCTCATCGCAATTTACGATTTCCTAAAAGAATATCGAGGAACTTCTTTCTCGTGCGACATCAATAAATTCTTCGCGGTATTGAAAGATCGGGTATCAGAAGCTGACGACTTCGTTGTTCTGAAGTTGTTCGTTGATGGGCTGCCTGACGAAACGGCAGAACGATTACAAGGCAAATTGAAAGAGTATTTTATATGCTTTGCATCTAGCCAGCTTTCGAATGTCGCTGATCAAGCGGAATCTGCCAGCGACGCGAATGAAGCAATCGACAGTATCCTATCCGTGATTCCTTATTTCGGAATGGATGTGGGCGACCTTGTGGATCTGCAGGCTGCTTATGACACGCAGGCAAGATTGGACGAACAGGAGCAAATGGAAGCTGACATGCGTCGGGAGGAATACAAGGAAATGCGTGACACGGAGCGATCAGGCGAGGCGGAAATTGACGACATCCTCGATTCTCTGCGAGAGTAGACTTCAAGCACCATGCTAAAGAATGCGAGTTGAATAACTTGTGATCTCGTATAAAACGTCATTTCCGAAATTAAAAGCGACGATCTTGGCATTTATCCCTTGGAATCGTCGCTGCGCCGAGCTTTTGCTTCTAACTCCACGGGATACTGACCTCATTGCTACGGCAAACTCAAACGCATTTCTACAGAATGCCCTGCACCGCACTAGGGCAGGGCAATTGGTGACTTAAAGGCCAGTGGCGCCCCGTG
>Ga0255137_1000043_pt1 | contig 32143 bp, 28 predicted proteins | sample Law_Atlam_RepC_8_FD_188548 | JGI IMG/M metagenome (GOLD analysis project Ga0255137, IMG submission 188548) | Freshwater microbial communities from St. Lawrence River, New York, United States - Law_Atlam_RepC_8d | ecosystem: Environmental > Aquatic > Freshwater > River | place: USA: New York... | reverse complement strand
GGGTTCGCCCTTGCGGAGTCTCAGGGTCTGGCAGTTTATTTCATCACGCGCGATGAAGAACGTGGCGTGTTTGTGGATCGTCATACATCCCGTTTCGATCATTACCTTCAATCTGGAGAGTAAAGCCATGGCGACACTGATTGGCACCTTCGTATTGCTGCTGCTTGTAGTGGCAGGTATGGCAATTGGCGTCATGTTTGGTCGCAAACCTCTCAAAGGCTCTTGCGGGGGATTGAACAACGGTGGTGGTGAGAGCAGCTGCACTGTCTGTGGTGGAAATCCCGCCAAGTGCGAAGAATCGGCGCAGTAATCACCAGAGGGCGAGTGGTTTTGAAGCAAAAGAAACAATACGACATCATTGTGATCGGGAGCGGGCCGGCAGGCGAGTCTGCGGCCATGAATGCGGCGAAGAAAGGTCGACGTGTTGCAGTTGTTTCTGATCGCGACAAGGTCGGAGGCAATTGCACACATCTTGGAACCATTCCTTCCAAGGCTCTGCGCCAGTCCGTCAAGCAGGTGATGCAGTTCAGCAGCAATCCGCTGTTGCGGGAATTCGCCACGCTTCGCAAACCCTGCTTTCAAGACATCATGCGTCATGCCGCGAGAGTGATCGACGAGCAGGTCCATCTGCGCAGCGCCTATTACGAGAAAAACGGTATCGACATTGTGCAGGGCGTCGCCAGTTTTGTTGATCAACATACCGTGCGCCTGGGCAGTCGCGGCCCGCTGCTCACTGCGGACCACTTCATCATTGCGACGGGTTCTCGCCCTTACCGCCCGGACAGCGTCGATTTTACGCATCCACGCATTTTTGACAGCGACACGATCCTGCAACTTGACCACTCACCCCGCAAGGTCACAGTCATAGGTGCAGGCGTGATCGGTTGTGAGTACGCGTCCATTTTTGGAGGTCTGGGTGCCAAGGTCGAGTTGATCAACCCGGCCAACACCTTGTTGTCATTCCTCGACTGGGAGATCTCGGATGCGTTGAGTTACCACCTTCGCAACGCGGGTGTCCGCAGTAGACACAACGAGGAGTATGACCGGCTGGAGTATTGCGACACCCACGTGGTGACACATCTGAAATCTGGCAAACGCATCAAGAGCGACATTGTTCTGTGGGCCAATGGGCGCACGGGCAATACGGATCAGTTGAACCTCCCGGCGATAGATCTGACCCCCAACACTCGCGGCCAACTGGAGATCGACAGTCGCTATCGCACGGCCATTGAGAATGTTTATGCCGCCGGTGATGTCGTAGGCTGGCCTTCGCTGGCAAGTGTCTCCTACGATCAGGGGCGCGCTGCCTCCAATGCCATTGTGGATCCGGATGCCTGCGTGCAGATAGATCGCTTCGCTTCGGGCATCTACACCATTCCGGAAATCAGCACCCTCGGCAAGACAGAGCGCGAACTCACCAATGAAAAAGTGCCTTACGAAGTGGGCAAGGCTTTTTTCAAGAACACAGCCCGTGGCTTGATTACCGGCGAGCAGGTCGGCATGCTCAAGATTCTGTTCCACTTCGATACCCTTGAGATACTGGGCATTCACTGTTTCGGAGACCAGGCCTCTGAGATCGTACACATTGGCCAGGCAATCATGCTGCAGGAAGGCAAGGCCAATACCATGCGCTATTTCCTCGACACTACTTTCAATTACCCCACCATGGCCGAGGCGTATCGCATTGCAGCTCTCGATGGTCTGAATCGAGTCTTCTGATGACCCAAAGCACACGCAGCATAGTGGTCCTGGGGGGCGGCAGTTTCGGTACGGTCATTGCCAACATCATTGCGCAGAATGGCTATCGCGTGAATTTCTGGATGCGCAGCGAAGTACTGGTCGAAGAAGTCAATCGCACCCACGAGAATTCGCAATATCTTCCCGGATACGTGGTACACGAGAATGTGCGTGCCTTTCACGACATGCAGGCGGCGGTGCAGGACAGCGAAGTGATATTCGTCGCAGTGCCCAGCGCCTATTTCCGGGCAGTAGTCAAAGACATGCTGCAGTGGGCGCCAGAAGACGCCATTCTTGTCAGCACCACCAAGGGGATCGAAGCCGGCAGCTTCAAACTCATGAGCGAGATTCTTCGTGAAGAGTCGCCCTCGGCACGCATCGGCGTGATGAGCGGACCCAACCTTGCGAAGGAGATTGCGGCCCGCAATCTTACCGGCACTGTCATCGCAAGTGCCCATGTATCTGTGCGTGAAACCGTCCAGAGGATCCTCAAGTCCGAGTATTTTCGTGTGTACACGAATGATGATATGTTCGGAGTGGAGCTGGGTGGGGCTCTGAAGAATATCTATGCGATCATTGCCGGACTTGCCTCAGCCCTGGGCATGGGCCACAACACCAACAGCATGCTGGTAACTCGCAGCCTGACAGAAATGGCACGATTTGGCAGAAAGCTGGGTGCAGACCCGATGACCTTTCTTGGCCTTTCCGGCGTAGGTGATCTGGTCGTCACCTGTTCGTCACCACTGAGTCGCAATTTCCGAGTAGGCTTCGCGCTCGGCCAAGGCAAGTCCATCGAAGAAGCCATCGTGGAAGTCGGTCAGGTGGCAGAGGGGGTGAACACCCTCAGGCTGGTGAAGGAGAAGGCCGATGAGCTGGGGGTCTACATGCCGCTGGCGAATGGCCTTTACCAGATCATCTACAAGGGCAACTCTGTCCGGCAGATCGTCGCGTCTCTGATGCTCGGGGAGCAGGCGCTGGATGTGGAATATGAAGCCAATCAGACCAAGACTTTGAATCGCAAGGAGTAATCATGTCAGACGATATCGTTGAGAATTTGAAAAAACCGACTCAGTGGTTCCGCATCGCATTCATGATCGCCCTGTCGATTGCGCTCTACCTGGCCGGCATGGTCCTGACCCTGTTGATTATTGCGCAGGCGCTGTTCGGGCTTCTTACTGGCACTGACAACCGCAATCTGCGTGAACTCGGGGCAGGCCTGACCCACTATGTGCGTCAGGTGCTGGACTTCCTGACGTACAACAGCGAGTTCAAACCTTTTCCGTTTGCGCCGTTTCCAGGGGGCGAGGTGTCTCCTGAGACCGATATGTTCGCGACCGAGGAAGGGTTTGAGCAGGATGTGGAAGTGCATGTTCCTGAAGGCGACAGACAGGATTCTGTGGTGGTGTCCGAGCCAAGGGCGAAAGCCCCGCGCAAACGGACTTCAACTGCCAGCTCCAGCAAAAGCAGAACATCCGTCGATGGTGAATGATTCCGTGCAGTGGAAAGCTGCTTTTCTGAGTCTGCTGATGCTGCCGGCATTGCTGATATCGGTGTCATGGGCGCAAAGTGCTGGTGACGTCTCCGGGGCAGCGGACTATTCAGGTATTGAGCGTTTTCCAGGTGCGGTGATTGCGCAGTACTCCGTCCAGCCCGACAGCAACTACCGGCTGGCGCTTGGACGACTGCAGCGGGTGAACGGCCGGGTCACGGCCGGCAGAGAGGAGCGCATTCGAGGCACACTCACCCGCATCACCTACCAGATTCCGAGCGGATTCAGTGGCGCGGAAGTGTACGAGCATTTCCTGCGCAGCGTTACGCCCGACAATTCCGAATTGTTCAGTTGCCAGGGCCGCGCTTGCGGCAGCAGCAATTTCTGGGCGAATGACATTCTGGCCAACCGCGTGCTGTACGGGCCAGAGCAGGAGCAGTTCTATGTTGCTCTTGCTGCGAGTAATGCGGCAGGTGAGCACACCCGCTACTACGTGTTGTATGTGATTACCCGCGGCAGCCGCAGTGTCTATGCACATCTGGATATTGTCGATGTGGCGATGGCAGACCCCCTGGAGGCCGAAGAGACTCCAGAGGCATTCATGGAACGCCTGCAGCAGGACGGCAACGTGATTGTCCGCGGCATCAGTTTTGATGATCAGGATGTCTTGCTGGAAGCCGACGGTCTGGAGCTCGCAGCTAAGGCTCTGCAACTTGCTCCCCAGTTGCAGGTGTTCGTGGTGGCCCATCTGCGCGGCTCGGATGACATCGAAGTCCTACTGGAGCGCTCGCGGCAAAGGGCGGGGCAGATTGTCGAGCGTTTGCAGCAGGCTGGTGTGGATGGTGCGCGGCTGCGGGCAGAAGGAGCGGGCCCGCTCTCTCCTGTCTGTGCGCAGGCGCCTTGCTCGGACCGCGTGGAAATCGTGCTGAGCGAGTGATCTCTACTTGCTGATCAGGGAAAGGAATTCGTTGCGGGTGCTCTGACTGTTGCGGAAGGCGCCCAGCATGCAGGATGTAGTCATGACGGAGTTCTGCTTTTCAACACCGCGCATCATCATGCACATGTGCTGCGCTTCGATAATGACCGCGGCGCCCGACGCGCCAGTCTTGTTGACAATGGTCTCGGCAATTTCCTTGGTCAGATTTTCCTGAATCTGCATGCGGCGGGCAAAGATGTCCACGATGCGGGCTATCTTGGACAGACCGATCACTTTGCCGCGTGGAATATAAGCAACATGGCATTTGCCGATGAAGGGCAGCATGTGGTGTTCGCACATGGAATAGAGTTCGATGTTCTTCACGATGACCATTTCTTCTGATGCAGAAGGAAACAGCGCGTTGTTGATCACCTCGTCGATGTTCTGCCGATAGCCGCGCATGAGAAAGTCCATGGCCTTGGCTGCTCTTTTCGGCGTCTCTGCAAGTCCAGGGCGCGTCAGGTCCTCGCCGATGGCTGCGATTATTTCCCGGTAGGCCTTTTCCATTGTGTCGCTCATGGTGTGCTGCAGATGTCCTGGCTGTTGAAGAGGCGCCTACCGTACGATAGACAACCGTGCCTGGTAAAGTGATTTCTGGGCTGTGATTTGAGGGAAGATCGCGTAGATGATGACTGCAATGCCACGCTTGGGAGAAGTTCTGGATGATCTCGCCAGCCGCTTTGACCAGGCAGATCTGTTCTATGGTCATGGTACTGACAACGCCTGGGATGAAGCTGTGTACCTGGTTTTCTGTGCCTTGCAGATACCCTTCGACAGTAATGACGACATCATGTCCCGGGAGCTGGCGCCGTCCGAGCTGAAACGACTGGAGGCACTCGGGCAGCGACGCATCGAAGAGCATGTCCCGGTGGCTTATCTGGTAGGAGAGGCATGGTTTGCAGGTATGCCATTCGCAGTCAATGAACATGTGTTGATACCCAGATCTCCGATCGCAGAGTTGATTCAGCAGCACTTTGCCACCTTGCTGCCGCGAGAACCTGAGCGCATTCTGGATCTTTGCACCGGCAGCGGCTGCATCGGCATAGCTGCTGCTCTTGAATTCCCCGGTGCCATGGTGGAGCTGGCGGACATCTCCGAAGAGGCGCTCGTTTTGGCTCGGCGAAATGTGGAGCGATATGGTTTGCAGGAACGCGTGCAAGTGATGCACTCCGATCTCTTTGCCGGCCTTGCAGCAACTTATGACCTGATTCTCACGAATCCCCCTTACGTCTCGCAGGACGAAGTCAATGAACTGCCACCCGAGTACCGACATGAGCCCGCCCTGGGTCTCGTCTCGGCGGACGAGGGGTTGGAGATTCCCTTGCGGATACTTCGCGATGCGCCTGACTGGTTGACTGAGGATGGCGTTCTGATACTGGAGGTGGGCTATTCCAGCGCTGTGCTGTCCGAACGCCTGCCACAGGTACCGCTGCAGTGGCTGGAGTTCGCCAACGGCGGGGAAGGCATCTGTCGGATGACCAGAAAGCAGTTGCTGGACTATCGCGACTGCTTCGTCTGACTCGCTTTGCCTGTGATGATTCGTAACACCCAGGATGTTGGTGTACAATTCGCCGCCTTTCAGGACGCCCTGACAAGGTGCGACATTCATTCCTTCACTTACAGGTGACGCATGTCTGGAAATTCGATTGGCAAGCTGTTCACGGTCACCAGCTTTGGTGAAAGCCATGGTCCGGCGCTCGGATGCATCGTGGATGGCTGCCCTCCCGGAATGGCGTTGAGCGTTGCAGACTTGCAGCGCGATCTGGATCGTCGCAAGCCCGGCACGTCGCGCTTTACCACTCAGCGTCAGGAAGCGGATGAAGTCCGCATTCTCTCCGGCGTGTTCGAAGGCCGTACCACCGGAACTCCCATTGGACTGGTCATCGAGAACACAGATCAGCGCTCAAAGGACTACGGAAGGATTGCAGAGCAGTTCCGGCCAGCCCACGCCGACTATACCTATCAGCAGAAATACGGCATTCGCGACTATCGCGGGGGTGGACGTTCGTCAGCGCGCGAGACTGCGATGCGAGTCGCGGCTGGCGCCATTGCCAAAAAATACCTGTTCGAGCGTTATGGTGTGCAGATTCGTGGCTACATGAGTCAGCTCGGACCCATCCGTATCGAGGATTTCGACTGGGACGAGGTGGATCGCAATCCGTTCTTCTGCCCGGACGCGGCGAAGGTGCCGGAAATGGAGGTCTACATGGCCGCTCTCAACAAAGAGGGCAACTCCATTGGAGCCCGCATCAACGTCGTTGCGTCGGGAGTGCCTGTTGGCCTGGGCGAGCCGGTTTTTGACAGGCTGGATGCTGATCTGGCCCATGCACTCATGAGCATCAACGCCGTCAAAGGCGTCGAGATTGGCGCTGGTTTCAGTTGCATCACGCAGAAGGGGACAGAACATCGCGATGAGATGAGTCCGCAGGGGTTCTTCTCCAACAATGCAGGGGGAATCCTTGGTGGAATTTCCTCCGGACAGGATATTCTCGCCAGCATCGCCCTCAAGCCAACTTCCAGCATTCGCATCCCAGGCAGGTCCATCGATGTGCATGGAAATCCTGTGGACATCATCACCACCGGCCGCCATGACCCCTGTGTAGGTATCCGTGCAACTCCCATTGCCGAAGCCATGATGGCGATCGTACTGATGGACCACTTGTTGCGACATCGTGCACAGAATGCGGATGTCGTATCGACAACGCCCATCCTGTGAATCCTGGATTAAATTCCATTTGGTTATTCGAAGGATAAAATATTTTCATTTTGGTTATTGAAAATCGGCGAGTATAGTTTTTCCACTCCTTTCAGTGTCAGCTATAACGGTAAATTCTCATGACTGGTAAAACCTTGTACGACAAACTCTGGGACTCCCACCTCGTGAAGCAGCGCGACGATGGTACTGCGCTCATTTACATAGATCGCCAGTTGATCCATGAAGTCACATCGCCCCAGGCGTTCGAAGGTCTGCGCATGGCAGGACGTCGTCCCTGGCGTGCCGAGGCGAATTTCGCGACGCCTGATCACAATATTCCGACGACACGTGAGGAGCGCCGACTGGGCCTGGAAGGCATTCGCGATCCAATCTCGCGCATCCAGGTCACTACGCTGGACGACAATTGCAAGGAGTTCGGCATTTTCGAACTCGACATGAATGACGAGCGTCAGGGCATCGTTCACGTGGTTGGGCCTGAGCAGGGCGCCACATTGCCGGGAATGACCATCGTTTGCGGCGACTCCCACACCTCTACGCACGGTGCGCTGGGCGCATTGGCCCACGGTATTGGCACGTCCGAGGTTGAGCACGTCATGGCGACGCAGTGCCTGCTGCAGACCAAGATGCGGAATATGTTGATCCGTGTGGACGGGAGGTTGAACCCCGGTGTGACGGCGAAAGACATCGTGCTGGCCATCATCGGCGAGATCGGCACGGCGGGGGGGACGGGCTATACCATCGAGTTTGGCGGCGAAGCCATCCGCTCTCTGAGTGTTGAAGGGCGCATGACGGTGTGCAACATGGCCATCGAAGCCGGTGCCCGTGCCGGACTGATTGCCGTGGATGAAACCACACTGGCTTACATCAAGGGTCGTCCCTTTGCGCCCAAGGGCGATATGTGGGAAAAGGCGGCTGCCGCCTGGCGAGGGCTGGTCAGCGACGCTGACGCGCATTTTGACAGGGTGGTGGTGATCGATGCAGCAGACATCATCCCGCAGGTAACCTGGGGGACATCTCCGGAGATGGTGGCGCCGATTACCGGCGAGATACCAGACCCCGAGAAGGAACTGGACCCAAGCCGTCGCGACAACATGCGTCAGGCACTCAAATACATGGGCCTCCAGCCGGGAACCCGAATTACGGACATCAAGCTGGACTGCATTTTCATTGGCTCATGTACCAATTCCCGCATCGAGGATCTGCGTGCGGCAGCTGCCGTGGTGAAAGGGCGCAAGGTGGCCGCCAATATCGAGATGGCGCTCGTGGTGCCAGGCTCTGGCCTGGTCAAGAAGCAGGCAGAGGCGGAAGGTCTGGACAAGATTTTCATCGATGCAGGACTGGAATGGCGTGAACCTGGGTGCTCCATGTGTCTGGCCATGAACGCCGACCAGCTGGGGGCAGGCAAGCACTGCGCCTCGACCTCGAATCGCAATTTTGAAGGACGGCAGGGTTTCGGCGGTCGCACGCATCTTGTCAGCCCGGCGATGGCCGCAGCGGCAGCGATCCACGGTCACTTCGTCGATGTGCGCGACATTCTCTTTACTACTGACAGATTGGTTTGAGAGTGTATTGCAATATTATGAATTTAAAGAATAAAGGTGTATTTAAATGAGAAAATTCACAGTGCAGTCAGGGTTGGTGATGCCATTGGATAGAGCCAATGTCGACACAGATTTCATCATTCCCAAGCAGTTCCTCAAGTCGATCAAGCGCAGTGGCTTCGGTGTGAACCTGTTCGACGAGCATCGCTACATGGACAAGGGGGAGCCTGGCCGGGACAACAGTGGCCGTCCGCTGAATCCCGATTTCGTCATGAACAAGCCGCGTTACAAAGGGGCCTCGGTGCTGCTGGCGCGAGAGAATTTTGGCTGCGGCTCCAGTCGCGAGCACGCTCCCTGGGCGCTCGATGATTACGGTTTCCGTGTCATCATTGCACCAAGCTATGCCGATATTTTCTTCAATAACTGCTTCAAGAATGGAGTATTACCGATTGTTATTGATAGAAAAATAGTTGACGAGATTTTTGGCGAAGTGGAAGCGAATACCGGGTACTCCCTGCTGGTGGATCTGGAAAAGCAGGTCATCGTCAAGCCCGATGGCAACAGTATTCCCTTCGCGGTGGACAGCTTCCGCAAGTACTGCCTGCTGCATGGCCTGGACGATATCGGCCTCACCCTGCAGGACGCGGGTGACATCAAGGCTTTTGAATCGCGCTGGAAGACAGCGGCGCCCTGGTATTTTGGTGTTCAGGCGTAGTCAGGCCTCTGCACAGAACAAATTGAATCTGGAAATTGACAGGAAGGAGTGCAATGAAGACTTACAACGTGGCAGTGGTCGGGGCAACTGGAGCAGTCGGCGAGACGCTGATCAGCATCCTTGAAGAGCGCAATTTTCCGGTCGGCGAGTTGTTCGCGCTGGCCAGCGAGCGGTCTGCCGGAACGAAGGTGATGTTCCGAGGCAAGCCCATCACAGTGCAGAATCTTGCGGATTTCGATTTCTCAAAGGCGCAGATCGGCTTGTTCTCTGCGGGCGGCAGCGTGTCCGCACAGTACGCGGAAAAGGCCGGGCGTGCCGGGTGTGTCGTGATCGACAACACGTCCCACTTCCGCTACGAGGACGATATTCCTCTTGTGGTTCCGGAAGTCAACCCGGAGAAAATTGCCGACTATCCCAATCGCAACATCATCGCCAATCCGAATTGTTCCACGATTCAGATGTTGGTGGCGTTGAAGCCAATTCACGACAAAGTCGGCATAGAACGCATCAACGTGGCGACTTATCAGGCAGTTTCGGGTACCGGCAAGCTGGCTATCGAAGAGCTCGCCAAACAAACTGCTGATTTGCTCAATGGCAGAACGCCCACCTGCAAGGTGTATCCGAAGCAGATCGCCTTCAACGTGCTGCCGCAAATTGACGTATTCCTGGAGAATGGCTATACCAAGGAAGAGATGAAAATGTCCTGGGAGACCAAGAAGATCCTGGGAGACGACTCAATTCGCGTCAATGCCACCTGCGTGCGTGTGCCCGTGTTCTACTCGCATTCCGAGGCAGTGCACATCGAGACCCGCAGCCCGATCAGTGTGGAAGAGGTGCGCGAGTTGTTGTCGAAGGCACCCGGCGTGGTGTTGATGGATGAGCGCAAGCCCGGCGGGTATCCGACGGCGGTGGGTGATTCCGCAGGCAAGGATGCAGTCCTGGTTGGTCGCATCAGGGCCGATATTTCTCATCCCAATGGTCTCAATCTGTGGATTGTGTCAGATAACGTGAGAAAAGGTGCTGCTTTGAACTCTGTGCAGATAGCCGAAGTGTTGATAAAAGACTACTTATAATGAATACTTGCACGCGTAATTGAAGCGTATTTCTCGGGATTTGAGGGGCCTTGCGGGCCCCGAATTTCCGAATGACGCCCCCAACCTTCCTGCACTCAGAGCGTGACAGCCGCACAAGCCACATAAGAAGGAATGGATCATGGTCAGAAAGCCGGTGGTGATTTTCACCTCGTTAGTGCTGTTAGCTGCGGCAAATGCCAAAGCGCTGGGGCTGGGCGACATCACGCTTGAATCTGCTTTGAATCAACCTCTTCGTGCCAACATTCCACTGCTTCAACTTGGCGATGTGCGCGCCGAGCAAATCAGTGTGCAGCTGGCTTCCGAGAGTGACTTTGCGCGCTTTTCCATTGATCGGGAGGCGTTCCTGGGCAACATCCGTTTTGATGTTCAACCTGTCGGCGCCGAAGCCGTGGTGCAGCTCAGTACTCGGGACGTTGTGCGTGAACCTTACCTGAGTTTTGTGCTGGAGACGCGCTGGCCTACCGGCCGGATGCTCAGTGAATACACGGTGCTGCTGGATCTCCCTGCGTTTGCTGAAAATGCGCCGGCTCCGGTTGTTCAGCAGCCTGCACAACAAGTCTCCAACGCGCCTGATGCCTCAGAACAAATATTTGAAAATCAGGGTTTTGTACCAACTTCTTCAGGTGGGTCAGGAACTCCGGCGCGGCTTGCTGCACCGGTTGAGCCTACTCCGCTTCCGAGTGCGGATGCCATCGAGCCAGCGCCCAATCTTGTCGCCCAGGCAGATACTGCTTCAGGCGCTTCTGCGCCAGTGGATGTCCTGGCGGCGCCAGCGCCGGACGTCCCTCCGCCCGCGGCAACTCCTGTGCCTCTTGCCGCACCAGACAGTCAGGACACGATCACCACGGATGCCAACGACACACTGTGGGATATCGCGCTCCAGATAAGACCAGACAGCTCTGTTTCCGTGCAGCAGACCATGCTCGCAATCCAGCGCCTCAATACGGATGCTTTCATCGGCGACAATATCAATATGGTGCGCCGCGGCCAGGTGTTGCGAATCCCTGACATCGAGCAGATCCGGGCGCTGAGCTCTCGTGAGGCCATCGGCGAAGTAGCGCGGCAGAATCAATTGTTCGAGAACCGCCGCAACGTGCCCCTCAGCACGCAGCCGCTGGCTGCTCCACCAGCTGTGCCGGCAGATGCGTCTGGCGCACCCCGTGGAGAGCTGAGCGTTGTGAGTGTTGACAGCGCTGAGCCCGGAGCACAAACCGCAAGCGGTCAAAGCGCGGAGCTTGATGCGCGCATCGCCAGCCTGGAAGACGTTCTGGCTGTTCAACGCGAGGAGGCAGATCGCGCGGCCTTGCAAAATGCAGAGCTGACTGAACGTCTTGGTCTGCTTGAAGAGCAGATCGCTTCTGCACAGGAAATCATCAGGCTGCGAGACCTTGAACTGGCTCAGTTGCAGGCGTCTCTGGTCAATGCGCCTGCGGTCGAGGATGCACCTGCCGAACCTCCGACAGTGATTACCATGGCGCCTGATCGCACCTTCATCCAGATTCTGCTGGACACGCTTGTAGCCAACACCTTGGCTCTGCTGGGCGTAACCGCACTGGTCATTTCCCTGCTGGTGTTCATGTTGCTCAAACGCAATCGGGCAGCTGAGCAGGCGGCGCTGGCGGGCATGGATGGTATTGCCGGCGAGCCGCGAATCACCGAGCCCCAACCTGCGATTTCTCCCGTGGTCGTGCCTGAGCAAGACAGTGTCCTGACTGCGGACGACTCCTCAGCAGCAGCGCCAGAAGCTGAAGATTTCGACGCGATCTTCGATTTGGCCGCCTCGGCTGACGACGACCTTAGAGACGTGGACATCAGAAGCGGCAATACAGAAGGTCCGGCAATAGCGGCTGTCGAAGATGGTGCGGACGCACTCATGGCTGAGGTGGATGCGCTGATTGCGGAGTCCCGTTATCAGGAAGCCATCAGTCTGTTGCAGGACAGCATCGTGGTGCAGCCGGAGCGCGCTGATCTGCGTTTGAAACTGCTGGAGGCGTACGCCGCCTCTCAGGATGCAGTCGGCTTCAAGCTTCAGGAAACTGAACTGCGCGATTTGGCGGGAGATTCAGTTGCGCCTCGTATTGCCGAGTTGCGTGCGCAACTTCGAAATACCGTGCAGGATGACATTCTCGAAGAGGGCGATGCCTTCGTTTATGAAGACAGCGCTGATCTGGATGACTTGGAAATGTCTCTGGACATGGAAGCGAGCGCCGAAGTCGACGATGCCAAAGTGCTCAAAGGCATGTCTCTGGAAGACAACGCGGCGGGCGGTGATCTGGAAGCAGACGAGCAGTTGCGCGACACTGCTGATGTAGATGAATTCGCGCTGGACGATATCGATTTCGATTTTGCGGAGCAGGAGGTCGATCAGACTGTTGCGCCAGCGAGCAATTTGGAAAAGCAGTCCGTCGATGTAGAGTTTGATTTGTCCGCAGACGATGAAAACGCGAATCTCGAATTTGATACCGACGGCGCGATTGAGAAAGCGCCTGAGTTGACTGCGGCTCCTGCCAAAGCGGATTCGAGCGACGAGGAAGACAATCTTCTGGACTTCGACTTCGATCTTTCCGTCGACGAAGACGATTCAGACATCTCTGTGGTCAGCGCTGTCGAGAGCTTGGAAGTGTCGAAAGACACACCAGCCGGCAACGAAGTGGATTTCGATTTTTCAGTTGTGGAAGATGAACCTGTACCAGTAGCAGCACCGGGCTCCCAGGACTATCCAGATGAAGAGGTAGATTTCGACTTTGATGCCGAGATTTTCGACCTGGATGTGGAGGAAGAGGCAGTGCCTCCGGCAGATACGGCAGTGGCACCCGCTGATGATCTGGAAGATCTGCAGTTTGTAGACGAGACTTTGCTGGACTCCATAGAAAAGACTGCTGTCCAGTTCAGCGACAGTGATGACGACGGTTTCGAATATTTATCCGATACTGATGAAGCAGCCACAAAGCTTGATCTTGCCCGCGCTTACTATGAAATGGGTGACAGTGCCGGAGCTCGCGAGATACTTGAAGAAGTTCTGCGTGAAGGCAACGATGATCAGGTCATGGATGCCCGGGACCTTTTGAGCAAGCTTTGAGCGTTGCATCAACACATCCGAATCGTATTGCCATGGCGGTGGAGTATGACGGGGCCGCCTTTCATGGCTGGCAACGCCAGGGCAGTCCAGAGCTGCCGACCGTGCAGGCGCGACTGGAAACAGCGCTCGCCGCGATTGCCAATCACCCCGTAACTCTTGTTTGTGCAGGCCGAACGGATACCGGTGTTCATGGTACCGGGCAAGTGGTGCATTTCGACTGCGCCGTTGACAGGGGAGCAAAGGCCTGGCTGCGCGGAACCAACAGCCTTCTGCCCCGCACTCTGCGCGTACGTTGGGCCCAAGCAGTGCCGCAAACGTTTCATGCGCGTTTTTCTGCGCAATCCCGTCGTTACCACTATGTCATCTACGACTCGCCCGTCGAGCCCGCCGTCATGGCCGGTCAGCTGACCCATACCAGAGAAGTGCTGGATTTGGAGGCGATGCATGCAGCGGGTCAATACTTGCTTGGAGAACAGGATTTTTCGTCGTTCCGTGCGGCCGGTTGTCAGTCACGAACGCCATTTCGCAATGTCATGCGGCTCAGTGTCAGTCGCCATCACCGGTTCATAGTGCTCGACATTGAAGCCAATGCCTTCCTGCAGCACATGGTGCGCAATATTGCGGGGACTTTGATGGAAATCGGCAGTGGCAGACGCTCTCCAGAATGGGCCCAGGACGTATTGCATGCGAGAGATCGCAGTGTTGCCGCGAAGACCGCCAGCCCCAATGGCTTGTACCTTGTAGCGGTGCGTTATCCGAGTGAATTCGGGCTTCCTGCAGATACAATCGGGCCGGCATTTTTACAGCCAATTGCGTAGGCTCCCCGCGGTATCTTTGATAGAATCGCAGCCTTTTCCAGAATCAGGCGGTACTGTGCAGCGAACTCGCGTAAAGATCTGTGGTTTGACAAGCGTAGATGATGCATTGCAAGCAGCAGAGTTAGGGGCCGATGCCATCGGTCTGGTGTTCTATCCACGCAGTTCCCGTGCGCTTACGGCCGAAAAGGCAGGTTCCATCCGCAAGGCCCTGCCGGTGTTTGTGAATGTCGTTGGCCTGTTCGTCAATCCTACTGAAGCCGAGGTCGAGCTGGTTCTCAAGCATGTGCACCTTGATTGTCTGCAGTTTCACGGTGACGAACCACCTGCATTCTGTGCGTCTTTCGGTTTGCCTTACATGAAAGCCATCCGTGTCCGCCCCGAACTCAATCTGCTCGCTGAAATATCCAGATTTTCAAATAGTTCAGCAATCCTTCTCGACAGTTACGACAAGCTCGTAGCCGGAGGGACTGGCACAACATTCGACTGGGCAATTGCTCAGCACTGCGTTGAAAATACAGACTCCAAGATTGTGCTCGCCGGCGGACTTGACGCGTCAAATGTCGCTGTCGCCATACACCAGGTGAAGCCGTGGGCTGTAGATGTCAGCAGTGGTGTGGAATCAGCCCCAGGCATAAAGAGTTCAGCAAGAATGAGAGAGTTCATAGACGAGGTATACCGTGTCACTTACTAAGCCAGATCAAGCAGTCAGCAGTCCTGTTGCCGGCATCGCCGCCGATCCTTTCAGCGGTCCTGATGCCCACGGTCATTTCGGTCGTTACGGCGGCATTTTCGTTGGCGAAACACTTATCGCCGCAGTCGAAGAGCTGGATCAGGTCTACACCACCATGGCCAAGGACCCGAAGTTCTGGGCGGAAATTGACCGGGACTTGAAGTACTACGTCGGCAGACCGTCGCCGCTGTATGTAGCCGAACGCCTGACCGCGCACTTTGGCGGCGCCAGGATTGTTTTGAAGAGAGAGGACCTGAACCACACCGGCGCACACAAGATCAACAACACCATTGGCCAGGCGCTTCTGGCAAAGTTCATGGGCAAACCCCGCATAATCGCCGAAACCGGCGCAGGTCAGCACGGCGTTGCCAGCGCGACAATCGCTGCGCGTCTCGGTCTGCAATGCGATGTCTACATGGGCGCGGAAGATATCAAGCGTCAGTCAGCCAACGTATTTCGCATGAAGCTGATGGGCGCGAATGTGATCCCCGTCGAGTCAGGTTCACGCACACTGAAAGATGCCCTCAACGAGGCACTGCGCGACTGGGCTGCCAATGTCGACAATACCTATTACATCATTGGCACCGCAGCAGGGCCGCATCCTTACCCGCGCATGGTGCGCGACTTCCAGTCCGTGATCGGACGCGAGGCGCGTCAGCAGTCCCTGGAACAGTTCGGCCGTCTTCCCGATGCCTTGGTTGCGTGTGTCGGTGGAGGGTCCAATGCCATCGGACTCTTTCACCCGTTTCTGCACGACGTCGATGTCGCCATGTATGGCGTGGAGGCAGGAGGTGACGGCCTGGAAACGGGCAGGCATGCAGCGCCATTGAGTGCTGGTCGCCCCGGCATTCTGCATGGCAACAGAACTTATCTTATGACGGACGATGCCGGTCAGATCATGGAGACACACTCCGTGTCTGCGGGGCTGGATTACCCGGGTGTCGGACCGGAACATTCCTGGCTGAAGGATATCGGTCGAGTCAGCTATGTTGCGGCTACAGACACAGAGGCTCTGGAGGCGTTCCGTCGCCTTTCCAGAATGGAAGGCATCATTCCGGCGCTGGAGACCAGTCACGCCATTGCCCATGCCGGGAAACTCGCAGCGGGCATGTCGAAGGACAAGATCATCGTGGTCAATCTTTCCGGCCGCGGAGACAAGGACATACACACCGTTGCCAGCATCGATGGCATCAATATTTAAAGCCTGGAATCGAGTCAACACGCCATGAGCCGTATCAGTCAGACCATCGCCGCCCTGCGGTCAGCACAACGCAAGGTACTTGTTCCCTATCTGGTCGCCGGTGATCCCGACAAGGGCACCACAGTGGTATTGATGCACGCCCTGGTGGAAGCAGGCGCCGACATCATTGAGCTTGGCGTTCCCTTCAGCGATCCGTCTTCAGACGGGACGGTCATTCAGCTGGGCGCCGAGCGCGCACTGCGGCAAGGAACCACGCTTCACGATGTTCTCGACATCGTCCGCCAGTTCCGTGAGGTAGACACCCGAACTCCGATTGTTCTCATGGGTTACCTCAATCCTGTGGAGATAATGGGTTATGAAGCGTTTGCCAGTGACGCGCAGGCAGCAGGCGCAGATGGTGTGTTGATTGTGGACATGCCCGCTTACGAATGCGAAGACTTGTTCCGAGCAGTGCGCCCGCGGGGCCTGGACACAGTTTTTCTCGTGGCGCCGACAACGACTGAAGCGCGCCTCGCATCGATCTGTGCTCACTCCACCGGTTATCTGTACTACGTCTCGTTGAAGGGAGTTACCGGGGCCGCGATCAAGGACAAGGGCGACATCAAGGGCAAGATTGAACATTTGCGTACAATCACTGATTTACCCGTGATCGTGGGTTTTGGCATCAAGGATGCGCAATCAGCCGTCGACATGGCCGTCATCAGTGACGGTGTTATAGTGGGAAGTGCCCTGGTGGACAGAATATCGCATCTGCGCAGTGGCGAGACCTATTCGCAGGCTGCCCTTGCGGATACTGTTGCAGTCATTTCGAGCATCAGGCAAGCAATAGACAACATTAAGTAATTTAAGTATTTAATTGATTTATTTATTGAATTTATAAATTACGGAAGCTATCTATGAGTTGGATCAATAAAATCCTGCCCTCCATTCGCAGCACGAGCAGCACCACGGGTGTTCCGGGCAAGCAGCGCGCGAGTGTCCCCGAAGGTCTCTGGAAGAAATGCCCGCGTTGCGAGGCAGTGCTGTACAGACCCGACCTGGAGCGCAACCTGGAGGTGTGCCCCAAATGCGATCATCACCTTCGAATTACCGCACGGCGTCGCCTGGAGCTGTTTTTGGACCCTGCGGGGCAGGTAGAGCTGAATGCCGACATGGAACCTGTCGATATCCTCAAATTTCGTGATCTGAAAAAGTACAAGGACCGACTGCTTGCTGCACAGAAGGCTACAGGCGAGCGTGACGCACTGATTGTTGTGCAGGGCACTGTAAACTCAGTGGAAATGGTCGTCGCCGCGTTCGAGTTCGCGTTCATCGGCGGTTCCATGGGGGCGGTTGTTGGAGAAAAATTCACGCAGGCTGTCAACACCTGTATCGAGAAACGTCTGCCGCTTGTTTGTTTCTCCACCAGCGGTGGGGCTCGAATGCAGGAAGCCTTGATTTCCTTGATGCAGATGGCCAAAACCTCTGCCGCTCTGGCCCGCCTTCGCGAACAAGGGCTGCCATATATCTCTGTGCTTGTTGACCCTGTCTACGGTGGTGTATCGGCGAGTCTCGCAATGCTGGGAGACATCAATGTCGCTGAGCCCAACGCCCTGGTGGGATTCACAGGTCCAGACGTCATTCGCCAGACCGTGCGGGTGAAACTGCCGGAAGGTTTCCAGCGCAGTGAATTCCTCCTGGAACATGGCGCGATCGACATGATCGTTCATCGCAAGGACATGCGTGACCGCGTTTCTTCGCTGGTCTCCAAACTGATGCACTTATGACAAACGCGCAGCGCCAGTGCTGCGCCTTTCGCCAGGTGAAGTGAACTGTGAATCTGACTCTGCAGCAGTGGCTCGACAGGATTCAGGCCCTGCATCCTCGCGAGATAGATCTGGGCCTGCATCGGGTGCGCGAGGTAGCAGGTCGTCTGGGCATAACCAGGCCTGCACAGCATGTCATCACAGTCGCAGGCACCAATGGGAAGGGCTCCACTGTTGCCATGCTGGACGCCATTCTGCGCGCCTCTGGGTTGCACGTGGGCACGTACACCTCGCCACATCTCCATGTTTACAACGAACGCATCCGAATCCAGGGCCACAATGCGTCTGATGCACAGATCTGCGACGCCTTTGCCCGCATTGAAGCAGCGCGTGAAGATCTCTCTCTGACCTATTTCGAATTCAGTACGCTGGCTGGACTCTGGCTCATTGCCCAGGCACGTCCGGACGTTGCCGTTCTGGAGATTGGCCTTGGCGGCCGGCTTGACGCGGTCAATCTGGTGGATCCGGATATCGCTATCGTCACCAGTATCGGACTGGATCATATGGACTGGCTGGGCAATACCCGTGAAGCAATCGGGCGTGAGAAAGCCGGCATTTTCCGCAGCGGCATTCCAGCGTTGTGCGGTGATCTTGAGCCGCCGGACTCAGTGATCGAAGAGGCCAGTCGTGCAGGTGCCCATTTGCGGCTGCAAGGGGTCGACTTCGGATTCGTCAAGCATGAACGGAATTGGCAGTGGTGGGGGCAAGACAAGGCCGGGCGCCCGCTGCATTGGGACGGTTTGCCCTTGCCAGCGCTCGATCTGGTGAACGCTGCTACGGTTGTGCAGGCCCTTCAGTTCCTGCCCTTGTTCGTGCCGCTGGCTGCCGTGCATGGCGCGCTGGATGGCCTGGGTCTTGAGGGCCGTTTCCAAAAGATGGCAGACCCCCGACATGCCTTCGAAGTACGGGTTGATGTGGCCCACAATCCTCACGCTGCAGGCCTGCTTGTGCAGAAACTTCAGGAATTCAAGCAACGATCGGGAAGTGGAGGCAGAGTACATGTCGTGCTGGCAATGATGGCTGACAAAGATCAGTTTGGTTTCTACAAGGCCTTAGAATCCGCAGTGGACTTTTGGTATATTGCCGCATTCGCGGAAACCCGCGGCCAAAGGGCCGAAGCGCTGTTCGGTATATTGCTGGGCGAGGGCGGAGTACTGCAAGGTCCGTACGACAACATCGCCGTCGCCTACGAGCAAGCCTGCGCCATTGCCGGTCCTGATGATCTGGTCCTTGTCACAGGTTCATTTGTCAGTGTTGCCGATGTCGTTCGCCACCTTGACGGCATCCGATCCAATCCAATTCAGACAGCATCCCGGCATTGAGCCGCAGGCAGTCTACTTACAGGGGCACCACTGGTTTGGACCACAGCAAAAAGCAAAGAGTCGTAGGTGCCACCGTGCTGGTCATTGCCGCCGCTGTCATTCTGCCCGTTTTGTTCGATGGACAGGGCAGCTATGAGTTGCCACTCGAGAGTCGCATTCCCGTCGCTGAAGCCTTTCCCGATGTGCCCCAGGCCATTGCCGAACGCCCCGTCATCGCGGCCGATACCGGTCAGCTGGGTTTCCAGCCTGACGCAGAACCCCTTGATTCGCTTCCGGAAGATGCCCCCGTGTCTGCAAACGCTCAGAATCTTCCTGCAGACACCCTGGCTACAACCGTGATCCTGCCTTCCGCTGAGCCCGAATTGCAGGCAGGCGCAGCATCCACTCCGGCGCCTTTGGCCGCTCCCGTCGTGGCGCCACCAGTGCTTGACAGCGCCGGTTTGCCGGAGGGATGGAGCGTGCGGCTGGCCTCCTTCTCAAGCGAGGCCAATGCACGTTCGCTGGTGGAACGCTTGCAGGCACGCGGACACCGCGCCTACACACGTCAGATTACCTCGACGCAAGGACCACTGATTGCAGTATTTGTCGGGCCTGGAGTAGAACGTACCGCCATGTTGCAACTGCAGAGACAGTTGCAGGAGGAGTTTCAACTCTCTGGCATGGTGGTGCGTTTCGAGATAGAAGCCCTGTGATGGGCAGCGCCTGAACAGGCGAGGATCGGAGGAACAAAAACAATGCACTGGCTGGACGCCTCTTTCTTGATAGTGACTGTAGTCTCCTGTCTCTTCGGTCTCTGGCGCGGATTCGTCAGAGAGGTGTTGTCGCTGCTGGCATGGATTGCCGCTTTGCTGATCGCCCGCTTGTACAGTGAGCCTTTGGCCCCCATGTTGGGAGGGTGGGTTGAGAGCGCCGCAATGCAGCAGGCTTTCTCGTTCGCGATTCTGTTCATCGTCACGTTGCTGCTGGGTGCGCTGGTGAACAATCTGGTAGCAAAGCTGATCGACATCTCCGGCCTGAAGCTGACTGACCGCCTGCTGGGTTCCCTTTTTGGTGTCGCGCGTGGCGTGGTGATCGTCATGGTGTTTGTCTACTTCGGCAGTGGGTTCTTTGCCGATGCGCCTTGGTGGCAGGAGTCCAGGCTGATTCCCCATGCCCTTGATCTGATTGAAAAGTCACGCATGTTCGTGACCGATATGGTACCGGCAACGCAACTGTCCCTGGTGTGCCCAGGACTGACTGGCGAGCAGGAAAGCAGTAACAATTGGAGTACGTAGTATGTGTGGCTTAGTGGGTGTGGTTGGCAAATCAGATGTGGCAGTGTGTTTGTACGATACGCTGACCGTCCTTCAGCATCGAGGCCAGGATGCCGCAGGTATTGCCACGAGTGACAATGGCAAACTGAATCTGCGCAAGGACAATGGACTGGTCAAGGATGTATTTCGTACGCGGCACATGGAGCGACTGGCTGGCAATATGGGTATCGGTCATGTCCGCTACCCCACGGCAGGCAGTTCCAGCCCTGCGCTGGCTCAACCGTTTTATGTGAATTCTCCATACGGTCTGAGCCTGGCTCACAATGGCAATCTCACCAACGCGGCCGAACTGAGTCGAGATCTGTTCAAGGAAGACCTGCGGCACATCAATACGGATTCGGATTCTGAAGTCCTGCTCAACGTATTCGCGCATGAATTGCAGCTGCTGGCCAAGATGGTCCCCAGCCCTGAAGATGTATTTACTGCAGTGCGCGGCGTGCATCGACGCTGCCGCGGCGGCTATGCGGCCCTGGTCATGCTGGGGGGCTACGGGATTGTTGGATTTCGGGACCGCAATGGCATTCGTCCCCTGGTATTCGGCAAGCGTGAGCGTGATGGCTTTACGGAATACATGATGGCGTCCGAAAGTGTGGCGCTGGATTCCCAAGGATTTACGCTGGTGCGCGATGTCGCTCCGGGCGAAGCGGTATATGTCGATATTCTCGGCAATCTTCACACCCGCGTGTGCGCGGGCCCAGCGGAATATACCCCCTGCATCTTTGAACACGTCTACTTTGCCCGCCCTGATTCGCTGATGGATGGCATCTCGGTTTACAAGGCGCGTCTTCGTATGGGTGAGAAGCTGGCAGACAAGGTAAAGCGCCTGCGGCCGGAGCACGATATTGATGTCGTCATCCCCATACCAGACACCAGCCGCACCTCGGCACTGGAGCTCGCCAACCGGCTGGGCGTGAAGTACCGCGAAGGGTTTGTGAAGAACCGCTATATCGGTCGCACTTTCATTATGCCCGGTCAGAGTCAGCGCAAGAAATCCGTACGTCAGAAGCTCAACGCCATTGAACTGGAATTTCGGGGCAAGACGGTCCTGCTGGTGGATGATTCCATAGTGCGTGGCACCACCTGTCGACAGATCATTCAGATGGCCCGCGATTCCGGGGCCCGCAAGGTGTATTTCGCGTCTGCTGCTCCGGCAGTGCGCTACCCCAATGTGTACGGCATCGACATGCCGGCTGCCAGCGAGCTGATCGCCCACGGTCGTACGGATGACGAGGTGCAGGAATTGATCGGTGCTGACTGGCTGATCTTTCAGGACCTGGAAGACTTGATTGCGGCTTCCTCCGAGGGCAATCCTGCCATAAAGAAGTTCGAGTGTTCCGTATTCGATGGCAAGTACATCACGGGCGACGTCGACGCGCGTTATCTCAAGCGCCTGGAAGACAGTCGCAACGACTCCGCGAAGGAGGGCAAGTCAGGGGACTGAGCCTCCGGCCCGCCGCCGACCCAGGGGGAAACCGCCTGGTTTGACCCGCAGATCCAATAATAAAATTGCCAGCAGGGGACAATATGCAGGACAGAATTCAGGCGGCTGTCGACGAAATCGGCAAGGTGCTGCTGGGCAAGGAAACGCAGATTCGACTGGCTTTGTGCTGCATGGTCTCTGGTGGACATCTGCTCATAGAAGATTTGCCCGGCATGGGCAAGACGACGCTGGCGCACGCGTTGGCCCGCGTCTTCGGACTTGACTTCAACCGCATCCAGTTCACCAGCGACCTGCTGCCGGCCGATATTCTCGGCCTTTCGGTCTTCGAGCAGTCCACCGGTCGATTCACATTCCACGCCGGGCCAATCTTCCGGCAACTCGTGCTGGCAGACGAGATCAACCGCAGCACCCCCAAGACACAAAGCGCGCTGCTGGAGGCCATGGAAGAGGGGCAAGTGTCAGTGGAAGGCGCGACGCGGCCTTTGCCTTCCCCGTTTTTCGTGATTGCCACACAGAACCCGGTGAGTCTGGCCGGCACTTTTCCGCTCCCGGAGTCGCAGCTCGACCGCTTTCTGATGCGCATCGGCATCGGCTACCCGGACCCGCGTGCCGAGCGGTTACTGCTGGAACGCAGCAACGAGGGCGATAGAGGTGAGAAGCTGCAGCAGTTGCTGTCCGTTGAGGATTTGCGGGCGATGCGCACGGCAGCCAATGCCGTCGCGCTGAGTCCACTGCTGCTTGATTATGTCCAACGACTGGTCGCTCATACACGGCAAAGTGCAGGATTTCACTTCGGACTTTCTCCCCGTGGCAGTATTGCCATAGTCCGTGCTGCACGTACCTGGGCATGGCTGGAAGGGCGTCAGCAAGCAGTGCCGGAAGATGTGCAGGCCATCCTTCCTGCTGTAGTGGAGCATCGCCTCCGCGCCACCACCGATGGTGATGGACGCACTGGCGCAGCGCTGGCGCATCGCCTGCTGACAGAGGTGGACGTTTTCTGAGCCCGCCATGACATCCATTGCTGCCATGAACAACTGGTTTTCTCAGAGAATGCAGCGATGGCTCGCGGCAAGGGTTCCCGCTGTCAGTCATGTCAGGTTGGACCGTCGCAATATCTTCATTTTGCCTACCGGCCCCGGCTTGTTGTTTCTGGCGGCTACCACCCTGATCTTTGTTACAGCCATCAACTACATCCTCAGCATGGCCTTCGGGCTGGCATTTCTGATGGTCAGTGTTTTCCTTCTGTCCATTCTCTACTCTTTTCGCAATTTGCAGCATCTGAGTCTGCGAGGCCTTGGCGCAGAGCCAGTGTTTGCGGGGCAGGAAGCAGCATTTGTCATTCTGCTGGAACGTGAAGGGTAGCGCGCCCACGAAATGCTCGAGCTGCGCTTCCCAGGTCAGCGCTGGAGTCATGCCGATCTGCTGGACAATTCCGAGTCCAGGCTGAGCGTCTTTCTGCCAACCGCGCAACGCGGGCTGGTCAAGGGGCCACGGCTTGTGGTGCAGACGCGTTTCCCGCTCGGGCTATGGCGTGCCTGGTCCAACGTCGACTTGGCGATGCAGTGCCTGGTGTATCCGGTGCCTGTTGCGGGGCCACTTGAAGGGCATGTCCTTGCCAGTGTCTCCGGCAAGTCAGAAGCCAGCCTCGTGGGCACGGAAGACTTCCATGGCCTGCGCAACTATCAAGCAGGAGACTCTCTCAGGCAGATCGCCTGGAAATCCCTGGCGCGCGGGCAAGGGCTGAAGGTGAAACAGTTTGTCGACAACGCCGACGACAGGCTGATGCTGGATTGGGCGATGTTTCCCGGCCTGTCTTCCGAAGAGCGACTTTCTCGCCTCTGCTACTGGGTGCTGGAACTGGATCGCGGTGACATCGACTACGGCCTGCGGCTGCCGGGACTGGAGATCGACCTTGGCAGGGGAGATGTGCATCGCCGCAAAGTGCTCTCCGCACTCGCGTTGTGGAATGGCAGCAAAGGAGGGCAGGGTGATCGAAGCGCGTGACGCCATACCCCGAATTTCGTTGCTCTGGCTGCTGGCGGCACTGTTGTTGCTGATCGTCCCGCACGTCTTTCGCCTGCCGGTCTGGGTCACTCTATTGCTGTTCAGCTGCATGGGATGGCGGTTGCTGATTTACGCGGGCCGTCTGGGCTTTCCCGGCAAATTGCTGAAGATCTCGATTGTCCTGGTGGCACTGCCACTGACGGTAATGCAGTACGGTGCGGCGGGAGTGGGGCTGGACACCGCGGTTTGTCTCCTCATTCTCGGCGTGGTTTTCAAACTTCTGGAAATGCGCGACAGACGCGACATCCTCATCGTGATCGCGCTCTGTTATGTCCTGGCCATGCTGGGTTTCATCTACACGCAAACCATTCTGGCCACGTTGCATGCCATCGTCTGCTTCATTCTGATTACTGCCACCATGCTTTCCCTGTATCGCGACAATGCGCGCAATACGTTCAAGGACAATGGCCGGCTGGCAGTGCGTCTCGTATTGCAGAGTATTCCCCTGACCATCGCCCTGTTCGTGCTGGTGCCCCGCGTTTCGCCGCTGTGGTCCATGCCATTGCCTGTGTCTTCCTCGACGAGCATGGGGGTGTCGGACGAAATGACACCCGGTGACATTACCAATCTCGGGCGCTCGACCGAACTGGCATTCAGAGTCAGTTTCACTGGTGACGCGCCAGCCAACGAAGCGCTTTACTGGCGGGGTCTGGTGCTGGACTTCTTCGATGGTCGCACCTGGCGCCGGGCGGGTTCCACATTGCAGACTTATCAGATGATTTCCCGCTTCCCGACGGACTTCCGAGGTGTGCCTCTTGGCGAGCCCGTCTCCTATGATGTGATCATGGAGCCGACCCAGCAAAGCTGGGTGTACTCGCTGCAGCTTGCCGAAGTCAGTGCGAGGGACATGGTGCAGGACCGCAATTATTCCTTGATTACCGAAATGCCAATCAATCAGCGCTATCGCTATCAAGTGAATTCCTACCTGCAGCATCAGACTGACCTGCAACTGGCGGGCACCCAAAGGGCTCGCAGTTTGCAGATGCCCGAAGGCGACTTGAATCCGCGCACTTCGGCCCTGGCCACGCAGATGCGCGCCGCGGCTGCCACAGACATTGATTTTGCAATGGCAGTGCTGCAGCACTTCCGCGAGCTGCCTTTCTATTACACGCTTACGCCCTCCGCCTTGGGTGATTCCAGCATTGATGAATTCATGTTCACGACGCGGGAAGGTTTCTGCGGTCACTATGCCGGAAGCTTTGTCTACATGATGCGGGAAGTGGGAATCCCTGCGCGTGTCGTCGTGGGTTACCAGGGTGGTGAATACAACCCCTATGAAGACTACACGCTGGTGTATCAATACAACGCCCATGCCTGGGCTGAGGTGTGGATCGAAGGCGAAGGCTGGGTGCGCTTCGACCCCACGGCGGCTGTTGCTCCAGAACGCATCACTTTGGGTGTAGAGACGTTCTTTCAGGATCAGCCAGGCTTCATGGAAGATGCAGGATTTTCGATGATGCGCTTTCGCGACACGCAGTGGCTCAATACCGTTCGGCTGCGACTTGAGGGGCTGGACTACGCCTGGAACCGCTGGGTTGTCAGTTACGACGAAAACATGCAGATGGAACTGTTGGGGAATTGGTTCGGCGACAACGCGAGGCGGGGGCTATTGATAGCGCTGGGTTCGACCATCGCCATGTTTTTCGTGTTGGCGGGCTGGTTTCTGCTGCGCCATGGAAAAGTCACGCGTCATGATCCCGCGACACGCCTGTATCTGAATTTGCTGAAGGAACTTGCGAGGAGCGGAGTGCCGCGTCAGCGCGGGGAAGGGCCAGTGGACTACTGTAGTCGCGTTGCAGCGCAGCGTCCTGAAATTGCAATGCAGATGAGCGAAGTGACGGACTTGTTTCTAAAGCTTGCCTACGTGAACAAGGTCAATATGGAGACACTTCAGAACGGCAGCAATGCTGATTTCAGGAGGCTGCGGCTGACGTGCGGACAATTGTGCCGACGTTTGATGACGCCTTTGCGCAGACTGCTGGCGGGGGCAAGACTGGTGCCCTGAGGACTCGGTCAGCCTCCGGCAAGTTTGACTTTGAAGCCCAGGGCTTCCAGCAGCGGCTGCAGCTGCACACGATGATCACCCTGAATCTCGATTGTGCCGTTCTTTACTGTGCCTCCGGTTCCACACTTGTTCTTGAGCTGCCTCGCAAGGGCCTGCAGCGCCTCCTCGGTGAGGGGCAAACCATCAATCAATGTGACACCCTTGCCCCCGCGGCCTTTGGTCTCGCGGCGAAGGCGCACAAAACCGTCGCTTTGCGCGCGTGCTGCCTGCATTCTGCTGCGGCACTCACAGGCCGCGATCGGACGCGAACACTCAGGGCAAAGGCGTCCGGCATCCGTGGAATACACCAGCGAAGAGTGTCGTCCCACGATGTCAGGCTTTATAGAGCGGAGGCAGGATGTAGTCCTGGTCCTTGCGGGCGGTGGCGATTTGTTGCCTGTGTGCCGAGCGCAGTTCGGAGATCAGCGTCTGCAGGCGCTGGATGTCTTTGTCCAGGGAGCTTTGTGTGCTTCCCTGGCCATAGAGTGATTGCTGCAGACGGAGGCAGATGTCGCTGACTTCGGCGTTCCCGGAGCGCACAGCCAAGACATCCAGGGTATGCAGTTCAGCGTCCGCAAAGTACTGGCGTCCCCAACCGATGAGCGCCAGTCGCAGCGCCGGCAGGTGCTTGCCAGAGCAGGCGTTGATGAATTCCTTGAAGGCCTGGCTTTCTGCCTCAGGGGCGATGCCGCGTCGGTACATGGGCGCTGCAACCGGATATTCCTTGCGTGGAGCAACTGCTGGTGCACGGCGCTTGAATTTGACGAAGCTCAATGCAAACACCAATGCTGTCAGGGCTGCCGCCAGACTTAGAATCCAGAGTGGAGTAGTGGGGGAGCTGACCAGGATCTGCTCTTCGGGCGGAATGGCTGAGGCAGCAAAGGTTTCGCGGGTCGGCTCTTCAAGGTCGGCATTGGAAAGCAGCAATGCTTCGCCGGTGCTGCCCGAGCGCGCAGATCCTACTGTGATCGCGGTGTTTTCAACAGTCGCATACTTGATCTCGCCGGTGTCAATGTCATACCAAGGGATATTGATGCCCGGCACCACGACAGTGCCGTCGGCAGTCATGAGCATGGAAGTGGACTCAATACGCTTGCCCACGATATTGCCTTCCACAAAGGCGTGCTCAATGGAAGCTGGTTCCGGGTAGAGATTCACGCCGGTAATGCTTGGCGTCTCCAAGGGTGGCAACGCCGCACCGTCCAATCCATGCGCTTCAATTTCGATGATGCGGTATACGGAATCACCGACACGAACATTGCTGAAGTCGTTGTCCCAGGTTTCGCGAATGCTTATCTCAGTGGCTGGCAGCCAGAGTGCCTCAGCCGGATAATCTGCCGGTTTCTCACTGACAGTGATGGAATGCCCCTCTGCATAAGACGTGATGGTGCGGGTGTTCAGATTGCGGAACACGTAACTGCTGGAGCTGTCAGTGACTTCGCCCCGGAACATGATGTCAGGAATTTCCAGAGTTCCGCTGCGCTGCGGGAAGATTGCGTATTGTTTTTCGTAGACGCCATAACGCATGCCGTCCACGAGAGTTTCGTACTGATTGGGCGTGCCAATGGGTTCCACTACTGCGTCAGGCAGATCAAGCTCTGTGAAGATCGGATTGCGAATGCCGCTGATGGTGTAATACAGGCGGATCGAGAAAAGCAGTTGCTCCTGGACAAACAAGGAATCCTTGCTTATCACCGCTTCCATGAACAGTTCCTGTCCAGCAAGGCCCGACGAAGTGCGGGGCTCCACAGTGATCGTCAAAGGAGCTGTTGTCGTGCCTGCTACCTGCAGGGCCGGAATGGTGATCGGTCCCTCGTTCAAGGGAAACAGCGTCAGGTGGTAATCGATTCTGGACTGCATGCTGTTGTTGACGGCGCTGATCTGACTGGAGGTACGGGTGGAGATGACCTGAAACCCGGCTTCCAGAGGGGCGAGGTCCATTTCCACGCCACCAGACTGACCTTCCACGCGGATGGTCAGTATGACAGTTTCACCTCGTATGATTTCCGTACGATCGACTGTCGCCGTAACAGGTTGCGCTTGGGCCAGTACTGAAAACACACAGAAGAGTGCCGCCGTCAGGCAAGTCCGCAGAGTTACCATATTTGCCCGTCCGTCGATTGTGGTGAGGTGCGGCTTTCAAGCTGTCGTCGGCGATATTCGAACTGGAACTTGCGCTGCATCAATTCGCCCGGATCGTCGTCGATACGACGCAGCCACTGCTCGAGAGACTCCTGGCTTTCCGTTTCCGCACTGCTCTGATTGGGCTGCTCGCCAGGTGTCTGTTCTTCCTGTTGTTCCTGCTCGGAGCCTTGCTGCTGCTCCTGCTGTTCCTGCTCTTCGCCTTCTTCGCCTTCTTCCTGCTGTTCCTGCTGCTGTTCCTGATCCTGTTCTTCCTGCTCGCCTTCCTCTTGCTGTTCTTCGGACTGTTCCTCTGTCTGGTCCTGCGGTGAGGTCATGTCGTCATCAGACTGTTGTTCTTCTTCGTTCTGCTGTTGCTCAAGGAGCGCCGCAACTATTTCGCGATTGTGGATTGCGTCCGTGTGTTCCGGGTCCATGGCGATGGCAATATCATAAGCGGAGACAGCCGCTTCGAAGTTCTGCGTCATTGCGTAGGCATTGCCAAGGTTGTAGTGGTTGTCCGGGATGGTGCCGGGATCGAGGCTGTAGGCCTGCACTGCACCCGCGAAGTCACCTGCACGATAGGCTGCCGTGCCGCGCCATTCGGGGGACTGGAAAAGAGCCGCGGCTCCTATGGCATCTTCCTGCGCCATTGCGTCTGCACCTTGCTGGTCCTTGGTTTTCCACAAGTCAGTCCACTCGGCCGCCTGGACCTGACTGGAAGGACTGATCAGCCCGGCTGCACCCAGAAGAAGCGTGATTGTCAGCAGCCAGCCGCGGCGGAACGCCATGGCACCCAATGGCAGTATCAGCACCAGCAACCAGGGTCCTGCTTCGAACCAGATGTCGAAATTTTCTTCCACTGCACTCAGCTCGTCTTCGTCGAGGAACCCGTCGTCTTCCAGCAGATAATCCAGGTCCCCGCCAGTCAGATCCATGTCGGCGTAACGACCGTCAACGGCAGCGGCCAGATCCTGAAGGCTGGCGCGGTCCAGGCGCGCCACCACGATTTGTCCGTTGGCATCCCGCAGGAAGTCACCGCCAGCCGCAGGAATGGTAGCGCCAGCGTCGGTGCCGACTCCCAGTATCACCAGGCGGACGCCACTCTGCGAGAGCATCTGTTGCAGTTCTGCATGATCGCGACGCTCTACGCCATCGGTCACCAGGAAGATAGTGCCGGAAGCAGCGCCCGCATCGGCAAAGAGCTGTCTCGCCGTTTGCACGGCAGCGATGGTATTGCTGCCAAAGGCCGGCATCATGTTGGGATTGATGGAGGGCACCAGGGAGCGAATGGTGACGGAATCTTCTGTAAGCGGTGTGACGGCGTGGGCATCTCCGGCATACACAATCAGAGCTGTCTGACCCTCAACCCGGCGGTCAAGGACATCCATGATCTTGCGCTTGCTGACCGTCTGGCGATTGGGTTCGTAGTCGGTGGCGTACATGGACAGTGACTGATCATAGACAATGACCATGGCGTCCTGGCGGGCCTGAACGGGTTGTGCAATTTTTTCCCAGACGGGTCCGGCAAGCGCCAGGATTGCGAGTGTCCACAGTGCCAGCAGAATGACCAGTGGCGTCCGTTCCGCCACACTTTTGCTGCTGTCGAGCAGGTAGGGCAAAAGGTCCTTGTCGATCGCTCTGTCCCAGGAACTGGCGCTTTCATTCAGGCGCCACAGAAAGAACACGCAAAGCAGGGCAGGAATCAAGGCCAGCAACCAGAGTGGACGCAGAAAATGAAATTCGGCAAGAAACAAGGCGAGCTGACTGGCTTCGGCCATTACTGACCTCCTGATGCGGCTGGACGCGCAGCGTCCTTGTCTGTGGCAACAGCGGGCTGTCCACTTGACAGCACGGACCAGGGGAAGCTCAGCATTGCCAGCAGGAAGCTCAGGAGCACCGCAGCGCCGAGAGGCCAGTAGAACAACACATTGACCGGACGAAAAGTCTGCTGATCCTGTTCTATAGCCTCGAGTGTGTCCAGTTCGGCATAGATGTCAATCAGGTCTTGTACGTCTCGGGCGCGGAAGTAGCGCCCGCCAGTGGACTCGGCAATCTGAGTGAGGTTTTCCTCGTCCAGTTCGGCGGAAGGATTGATGGCCCGCGAGCCCTGGAAGGAGCGTTGTACCAAGGTGTCAGCGCCCATGCCGATCGTGTAGATCTTGATGTTCTCGATCTGGGCCAGCTGGCCAGCCTGCAGAGGGCTCACAGCACCAGCGTTGTTGACGCCGTCTGTCAACATGACCATTACCCGACTGTCAGCGGGACGCTCGCGCAGGTGCTTCACACCAAGACCAATGGCGTCTCCGATGGCGGTGGCGGACTCTTCGATCATCCCGATTTCAAGTTCTGCAATCAGTTTGGCAACGGTACTGCGGTCGAAGGTCAGCGGTGTCTGGATATAAGCGTGGGCCGCGAACAGAATCAGGCCAAGGCGGTCGCCTTCGCGGCGCTCGGCAAAGTCACTGACCACAGCCTTCATGACTTCGAAGCGCGACAACTGTGCGTTGTTGAGCACCATATCGCGTGCCTCCATGCTGCCCGAGATATCCACGACGAGCATGAGATCCCGCCCTGTCGAAGGCAGTTCAATCGGTTCACCTACCCACTGCGGGCGGGTTGCCGCCAGCACCAGTCCGATCCAGATCAGTGTAAGACAAATCAGCTTGAGGATGCGGTATGCGTCAGAGCGAACAGAATCGGTCTGCAGTTGCGACAGGCGTTGGTAGAAGGGGACAAACAGGGCTGCATCCTGACGTGCCGCGCGCGTAAAGAAGCGGTACACCAGAAGCGGAAGAGGCAGTGCCAGCAGGGCCCAGGGCCAGGTCAACTCAAGCATGGTCGGAAACCGGCGTCGCAGCGGACGTGTTGTTGGAGGGCTTCTCCGGATTGATTCTAGCCAAATAGACACTGCCAATCCATTGGTGCGCCATTTGATATAAACGTTGCTCATCAACTTCCCATTGCTTGGCAAAGCGGCCCTGACTCAGTGTGAAAGCCAGTGTGTCGTCCAGCAATGCTGCATCACCATGCTCGCGAAGAAACACAATCCACGCAGCGCCCCCGAGGCTGGCGAAATTTTCGTGCCTGAAGTTCTTCATGGCCACGCGTCTCAGAACGCCGTTGACGTCGCTGACGAAGTTCAGTTTCAGAATATCGACTTCGGTCGCGTCTTTTCCTTGCGACTGGTCGCGCAAGGCGGTCAGGCACTTGTCGAGCTCGCGGATCGCAAAACTGCGTGCGCGCTGCAGCTTCCAATTGGCGTAGTAGCGGCGCAATGCCCAGACCAGGATTGCACACAGAATGAAGAACAGAATCCACCACCCGGGCGCGGGTGGCCAGAACCCGACGGGCTCCGGCATATGGATATCCGCCAGTTGGCTCAGAGGGTTTGCACTGTCCATTGTCTGATCTGCTCAACAACAAATTGATTGGTACGAAGTTTCAGATAGGGAATCTGCAGGCGTGTGAAATCGGCCTGCAGAGCGTCCATCCTGGTCTTGAAAAGTGCCTGATAGTCTCTGCGCGCTGTCTGGCTGTAGGAATTCAAGGTGCCTTTGCGCGCGCCATCGGTGATGCTGTAGTACCCAGGAACTGGCAGATTCTCTTCCAACGCGTCATAAATGATGCAGCAGACAACATTGTTGTGCCGGGAAAGCTGGTTCAGGTATTGAATGGCCGTCTCGTCCAGCGTGCTGAAGTCGCTCAGTATATAGAGTGTGCTGCCGGGCTTGGTGATGCGTCGGATATCAGCAAGCGCCTGCGTCAGCCCGCCATGGGTTTGGCCTTCTTGAGCGGCTGCAAGGCGCGATTCCTTGTCCGCGAGACGGGCATTGAACGTCTGCAGCTGATTCAAGAGGTGCAGTGCTGACCTGCGACTGCGTTTCGGACGGACCAAAGCCTGATCAGAATCTGAAAACACCAGGCCGCCGACGCG